>QFCE01001522.1_pt1 | contig 281701 bp, 276 predicted proteins | sample 5346091 | NCBI WGS metagenome assembly QFCE01 (sample SAMN09062252, study PRJNA434731) | Human gut metagenome, whole genome shotgun sequencing project. | isolation source: stool timepoint A chromium assembly | host: Homo sapiens | collected 2015 | reverse complement strand
TTGAGCTAGCGAGACTACTTGCTTAGCGAAAAGAACTTCCTTATAAATGTAACTGAAAACAGAGAAGCCAACGCAGCTTCTCCGAGAATCTAAGTTAAGGAGGATAATGGTATGTCACGTATAGGAAGACTGCCTGTAGCAATTCCTGCAGGAGTAACTGTAGAAGTTGCTGAGAACAATGTAGTGACTGTAAAAGGTCCTAAGGGAACTCTTACAAAAGAGCTTCCAGTAGAAATGGAAATCAAAGTTGAAGGCGAAGAAGTAATCGTTACAAGACCGAGCGACTTAAAGAAAATGAAATCTCTTCATGGTCTGACAAGAACACTGATCAACAACATGGTTGTAGGTGTAACAGACGGATATGAGAAAGTTCTTGAGGTTAACGGTGTAGGTTACAGAGCTGCTAAATCAGGAAATAAACTGACACTGAACCTTGGTTATTCCCATCCAGTTGAGATGATCGATCCAGAAGGAATCGAGACTGTACTTGAGGGACAGAACAAGATCACTGTTAAAGGTATCGATAAAGAAAAAGTTGGACAGTTTGCGGCTGAGATCAGAGATAAGAGAAGACCGGAGCCATATAAGGGCAAGGGAATCAAGTATGCTGATGAAGTAATCAGACGTAAAGTCGGTAAGACTGGTAAGAAATAAATAAGGAGAGTGTGAAAATGGTTAGTAAGAAATCTAGAAGCGAAGTTCGTAGAAAAAAACACATGAAATTACGCAACCGTTTCAGCGGAACAGCGCAGAGACCGCGTTTAGCTGTATTCAGAAGTAATAATCATATGTATGCACAGATCATCGACGATACTGTTGGAAATACTCTTGTTTCCGCTTCCACTCTTCAGAAAGAAGTGAAAGCAGAGCTCGAGAAGACTAACGACGTTGAAGCAGCAGCATACCTTGGAAAAGTAATTGCCGAGAGAGCAAAAGCTAAAGGTATTGATGAAGTTGTATTTGATAGAGGCGGATTCATTTACCAGGGTAAAATCAAGGCATTAGCAGACGCAGCAAGAGAAGCTGGTCTGAATTTCTAAGGAAGGGAGAACACAGATGAGACAGGAACGTATTGATGCTAGTCAGATGGAATTAGTAGAAAAAGTGGTATCAATCAAGCGTGTAACCAAAGTTGTTAAAGGTGGTCGTAACTTCCGTTTCACAGCTTTAGTAGTTGTTGGTGATGGAAATGGCCATGTTGGTGCAGGTTTAGGAAAAGCTACTGAAATTCCGGAAGCTATTCGTAAAGGTAAAGAGGACGCTATGAAGAAAATGATCAGCGTATCTCTTGATGAAAACTCAAGTGTAACACACGATGTGATTGGTAAATTCGGAAGCGCTTCCGTACTTCTTAAGAAGGCTCCGGAAGGTACTGGTGTTATCGCCGGAGGACCGGCGCGTGCCGTAATTGAGGCGGCTGGAGTTAAGAACATCCGTACAAAATCTTTAGGATCCAACAACAAACAGAATGTTGTACTTGCTACAATCGAAGGACTTAAAGCAGTTAAGACTCCGGAAGATGTTGCAAGACTTCGTGGCAAATCAATTGAGGAGATCTTAGGCTAATCAACCGAGAAGCCCGATCAAGCGCATAGGAGGTAAGATTGAAATGGCAAATTTAAAAGTTACATTAGTAAAGTCTACAATCGGCGCCGTACCAAAGCATAGAAAAACAGTTGAGGCTCTTGGACTTAAGAAACTCAACAAAACAGTTGTATTGCCAGATAATGCAGCTACCAGAGGTATGGTACAGCAGGTTAGACATTTAGTTAAAGTTGAAGAAGAGGCTTAATTAAGATAAGGAGGTAATGTCATGGACTTATCAAACTTAAGACCGGCAGACGGTTCAAAACAGAGTGATAATTTCAGAAGAGGCCGTGGTCATGGTTCAGGAAACGGTAAGACAGCCGGAAAGGGCCACAAAGGACAGAAGGCTCGTTCAGGAGCTACAAGACCTGGTTTCGAAGGCGGTCAGATGCCTTTATACAGAAGAATTCCTAAGAGAGGTTTCACATGCAGAAACTCTAAGACAATCGTAGGAATCAACCTTAGCGCACTTGAAGTATTCGAGGATGGCGCTACAGTATCCGTTGAGACATTGATCGAAAGCGGTATTGTTAAGAATCCAAAAGACGGAGTAAAAATTCTTGGAAATGGAGAGTTAACTAAGAAGCTTACAGTTCAGGCTAATGCATTCAGTGCAAAAGCAGCTGAGAAGATTGAAGCTCTTGGTGGAAAAGCAGAGGTGATCTAATGCTTAAATCCTTGCGTAAAGCATTAAGTATTGAGGATATCAGAAATAGACTTCTCTATACATTGGCAATGCTTATCGTTGTTAGGTTAGGATCACAGTTGCCCACTCCGGGAGTAGATCCGACATTTATTCAGAATTTTTTTGCACAGCAGACCGGTGACGCATTTAACTTTTTTGAGGCGTTCACCGGCGGCTCATTTACAAGAATGTCAGTATTTGCCCTGAGTATCACTCCATATATCACATCATCTATTATCATGCAGCTTCTGACAATAGCGATTCCAAAGCTTGAAGAGATGCAGAAAGATGGTGAAGATGGAAGAAAGAAAATCGCAGCGATTACAAGATATGTGACAGTTGGTCTTGCACTGATTGAATCTATCGCAATGGCTGTAGGATTTGGACGTCAGGGACTTCTGGAAGAATATAATTTCGTAAATTGTGCAATCGTTGTATGTACGCTTACAGCTGGTAGTGCATTTCTTATGTGGATCGGTGAGCGTATTACTGAAAAGGGAGTTGGAAACGGTATTTCTATCGTACTTCTGATCAACATTGTTTCCCGTGTTCCGGATGATTTCGTGACACTGTATACACAGTTCATGAAAGGCAAAACAATTGCAAAGGCAGGACTTGCCGGTGTTATTATCCTTGCAGTTCTTCTGGTTGTAGTTGTGTTTGTTATCATTCTTCAGGACGGAGAAAGAAGAATTGCAGTTCAGTATTCCAAAAAAGTACAGGGAAGAAAAATGTATGGCGGTCAGTCAACATATATTCCGTTGAAGGTGAATACAGCCGGAGTAATCCCGGTTATCTTCTCTTCTTCACTGATGCAGACACCAATCGTGATTGCACAGTTCCTTGGAAAAGGAAATGGAACTGGAATTGGAAGTAAGATCCTTGCAGGTTTAAACTCCAATAACTGGTGTGATCCAGAGAATCCGATTTATTCAGTCGGACTTGTGGTTTACATTTTACTTACAATATTCTTTGCATATTTCTATACATCGATTACTTTCAATCCGATGGAGATTGCAAATAATATGAAAAAGAGCGGTGGATTTATCCCTGGAATTCGTCCGGGCAAACCAACAGTTGACTACCTTACAAAGATTTTGAATTATATCATCTTTGTTGGTGCGTGTGGTTTGATCATCGTACAGGTGATTCCATATTTCTTCAATGGTGTTTTCGGTGCAAACGTTTCCTTTGGTGGAACATCACTTATCATTATTGTAGGTGTTGTACTTGAGACAATTAAGAAGATTGAATCACAGATGCTTGTAAGAAATTACACAGGATTTTTAAATAATAAGAGATAACAGTTATTGATATTGTTTTCTATTAAATGTCTTTTAGCTCGCTTTGTTCTGTCCTCAATTGCAGGACGAACAGAGCGGGTTAAACTTGTATAAGGAGGATAAAGATATGAAACTCATCATGTTAGGAGCCCCAGGAGCAGGAAAAGGAACACAGGCAAAGAAGATTGCTGAGAAGTATTCTATTCCGCATATTTCTACTGGAGATATCTTTAGAGCAAACATCAAGAACGGAACAGAACTTGGTAAGAAAGCAAAAACTTTCATGGATCAGGGCCTTCTGGTTCCGGATGAACTGGTTGTTGATCTCGTTGTAGACAGAGTAAACCAGGAAGATTGTAAGAATGGATATGTACTTGATGGATTTCCGCGTACAATTCCACAGGCAGAGGCACTTGATCGTGCACTTGCTGAGATGGGACAGAAGATTGATTATGCGATCGATGTTGAAGTTCCAGATGAGAATATTGTAAACCGTATGTCTGGAAGAAGAGCTTGTGTTGATTGTGGTGCTACTTATCATATCGTATATGCTCCGACTGCAAAAGAAGGCATCTGCGACAAGTGTGGTGGAGAGCTTATCTTGAGAGACGATGATAAACCAGAGACAGTACTTAAGAGACTTGGTGTTTATCATGAGCAGACACAGCCGCTGATCGATTATTATACAGAAGCAGGAGTACTCAGAGAAGTTGATGGTACAATCGATATCAACGATGTATTTGCTGCAATCGTTCAGATTCTTGGAGAGTAAGTTTTGTTGATTTCATTCAGGAGGATTAAAAATGTCAAAAACTGACGTGATTGAAATTGAAGGAGTTGTAGTTGAGAAACTTCCTAACGCAATGTTCAAAGTAGAACTTGAGAATGGCCATATTGTACTGGCACATATCAGCGGTAAGCTGCGTATGAACTTCATCAAGATTCTGCCGGGAGATAAGGTTACACTTGAGATGTCACCTTATGACCTGAGCAAAGGAAGAATTGTCTGGAGAGACAAGTAAGAATTCTACACATCAAATAACGGGAATGCTGTTGTTTACAACGTTCCGTATCTGAAAAGATAAAAAGATATTATTTTCTGAAAAGTATTTTTAGAAAATAATATCTTTTTTAATTTAGGTCTTGACTTTACCATATGTTTTGTGGTAAAGTATGAAATGGTCATTTTTGGAGAGGTGTGTCCAAAAATACCGGAATATATAGGCAGAGCAAAGTAGGGAAGGAGGATTTGACATGAAGGTTAGATCATCAGTTAAACCAATTTGTGAAAAATGCAAAATTATTAGAAGAAAAGGTAGTATCAGAGTAATCTGTGAGAACCCGAAACACAAACAGCGCCAGGGCTAAGGCATTGAACACTTGATGAGTGCAAGCGTAAGCGTAGCACGAATTTAGTGAGAAAGCCTATCAGGAGACTTGGTGAGGTATTATCGAACCTAGTCGAGTGATGCTACTGATGTTTTGTGCAATTATCAAGCGGCTGACAGCATGACATGCCAGGAGGTGTGTGGAGCTGTTTAATATACAGTAAGGATACATCGCATCTGTCCGCAGGTACCGACAGAGCGTGTAGTCTGGGCATCTGACAGACGTTTGTTATCTTTATATTAAAGAGGGAAGATGCTATTGTATATTGCTTATAATACCCGGCATTTGCATTGGCGGATGAGAGTATGATCCGTGCCGGGAAAGGGTATGTAGTTTCCGTACATACCTGGGCTGGGATATCGGAAGGATACATTCCGGTAGGATGCAGCAGTAAATGAGTTACACCAGACTTCATTTATAAAAAGAAGAGACTCATTTCGCATTCGCAGCCTCAATTAGGGACAATTAACAAGAAAACCAGAAAAGAAAATGGAGGAAAGACACATGGCTCGTATTGCAGGTGTAGACTTACCAAGAGACAAACGTGTAGAAATCGGTCTTACTTATATCTACGGAATCGGTAGAACAAGTGCAGAACGTATCTTAAAGGATGCAGGAGTTAATCCTGACACTCGTGTAAGAGATCTTACAAGTGAAGAAGTAAAGAAAATCAGCGCAGTGATCGATGAGACTCAGGTTGTAGAAGGTGATCTTAGAAGAGAGATTCAGCTCAACATCAAGAGACTTAAAGAGATCGGATGCTACCGTGGAATCCGTCACAGAAAAGGACTTCCGGTACGTGGACAGAAAACTAAGACTAATGCAAGAACATGCAAAGGTCCTAAGAGAACTGTAGCAAATAAGAAGAAATAATATCGTATAAAATAAAGAAAGTAGGTTAGTTTAAATGGCTAAGAGAGTTGCGAAAAAAGTAACAAAAAAACGTGTCAAGAAAAACGTTGAACGCGGACAGGCACATATTCAGTCATCATTCAACAATACAATTGTTACACTGACTGACGCTCAGGGAAATGCTCTTTCATGGGCAAGTGCAGGCGGTCTGGGATTTAGAGGTTCAAGAAAATCTACTCCATATGCAGCACAGATGGCAGCTGAGACAGCAGCTAAAGCAGCATTAGTACATGGTCTTAAGACAGTAGATGTATTCGTAAAAGGACCGGGATCAGGAAGAGAAGCAGCAATCCGTGCACTTCAGGCATGCGGAATTGATGTAGTAAGCATCAAGGACGTAACACCGGTACCGCACAACGGATGTCGTCCACCGAAACGCAGAAGAGTGTAATTATACTCTGCTGTATAAGAAAAGCAGTTATTTAATAGTAAATGTTGACGCAGCGGCATGAGTACCGCTGGCATGTATAATATTAGGAGGATAGAAATGGCAGTAAATAGAGTTCCTGTTCTTAAAAGATGCCGTTCATTAGGAATGGATCCGATTTACCTCGGAATCAATAAGAAATCTAACAGACAGTTAAAAAGAGCAAACAGAAAGATGAGCGAGTATGGTCTTCAGCTTCGCGAGAAACAGAAAGCAAAATTCATCTACGGTGTTCTTGAAAAACCTTTCAGAAACTACTATGCAAAGGCAAAACAGCAGGAAGGAATGACAGGTGAAAACCTTATGATCATCCTTGAGTCAAGACTTGACAACGTTGTTTTCCGTCTTGGACTTGCTAGAACAAGAAAAGAAGCTAGACAGATCGTTGATCATAAGCACGTTCTTGTAAACGGCAAACAGGTTAACATCCCATCTTACCTTGTAAAGGCTGGAGATGTTATTGAAATCAAAGAGAACAAAAAAGGTTCACAGAGATACAAAGAGATTCTTGAAGCTACAGCTGGAAACATGGTACCAGAGTGGCTTGAGGCAGACGCTGAGAATCTTAGAGGTACAGTAAAAGAGCTTCCTAACAGAGAAGCAATCGATGTACCGGTTGACGAGATGCTTATCGTCGAGCTGTATTCTAAATAATAATTACGATTTGAAAGGATTGCGCAGGCATTTATGCAGGGCAATCCTAACTAATCTGAACAAGTTGTTTAGATACAGTTTTGTACCCCCTCAACATATATTAAGCCCATAAGGAGGGTCTGTGTAGTGTTTGATTTTAATAAACCGAATATTGAAATTACAGATGTTTCAGATGACAAGAAATACGGAAGATTTGTCGTAGAACCGCTGGAGAGAGGATACGGAACTACGCTTGGTAACGCGCTGAGAAGAATTATGCTTTCTTCCCTGCCGGGAGCAGCAATCAGTTCTGTGAAAATCGACGGTGTACTGCACGAGTTCAGTTCCATCCCGGGTGTTAAAGAAGATGTGACAGAGATTATCATGAACCTGAAATCTCTGGCTATCAAGAACACATCTGAGTCTGATGAAGTGAAGACAGCTTATATCGAGTTCGAAGGAGAAGGCGTTGTAACAGGTGCTGATATCCAGTGTGACTCTGATATTGAGATTGTAAACCCGGAGCAGGTAATTGCTACATTAAGCGGTGGCAAAGACAGCAAGCTTTATATGGAACTTACAATCACAAAAGGAAGAGGATATGTAAGCTCAGATAAGAATAAGACAGAAGATATGCCAATCGGTGTTCTTCCGATCGATTCTATCTACACACCGATCGATCGTGTTAACCTGACAGTTCAGGATACACGTGTAGGTCAGGTTACAGATTATGACAAACTGACACTTGATGTCTGGACAAAAGGTACAATGGCTCCTGATGAGGCTGTCAGCCTTGCAGCAAAAGTGTTAAGTGAGCATCTGAAACTCTTCATCGACCTGTCAGAGGTAGCTCAGCAGGCAGAAGTTATGATTGAGAAAGAGGATGACGAGAAAGAAAAAGTTCTTGAGATGAGCATTGATGAACTTGAGCTTTCTGTTCGTTCTTACAATTGTCTGAAGAGAGCCGGAATCAACACAGTTGAAGAGCTCACAAACAAGACTCCGGAAGACATGATGAAGGTTCGTAACCTTGGTCGTAAGTCTCTCGAAGAAGTTCTTGCAAAACTGAAAGAACTCAATCTGGAACTGAACCACGGAGAAGAATAATATTCTATATCCGTACTATGATAAATTATCAGGACACTTATGTCCTGCACAGGCTGTGATTACAGTTTTGTGAATTGCAGCCCGCTGAAGATTGAATATCCTGGTGGTAAGCCCGAAGAGCACAGCAGGAGCATTTGATTAGTAAGCCCGAAGATGCATAACCAAATGTTAATTAATGGAGGAAATTTGAAATGGCAAAGTATAGAAAACTTGGCAGAACAGCAAGCCAGAGAAAAGCTTTACTTAGAAACCAGGTAACAGCACTTCTTAACAACGGAAAGATCGTTACAACAGAAGCTAAGGCAAAAGAGATCCGTAAGCAGGCAGAAAGCCTGATCGCTCTTGCTGTAAAAGAGAAAGATAACTTCGAAGAAGTTACAGTAATGGCTAAAGTAGCACGTAAAGATGCTGATGGCAAACGTGTGAAAGAAGTTGTTGACGGTAAGAAAGTTACTGTTTATGACGAAGTTGAGAAGACAATCAAAAAAGATAAGCCAAGCAGACTGCACGCTAGACGTCAGATGCTGAAAGTTCTTTTCCCTGTTAAAGAAGGCGAGAAGAGAAACATGAAAGATGTTGACATGGTTGCAAAACTCTTTGATGAGATCGCTCCAAAATATGCTGATCGTAACGGTGGTTACACAAGAATCGTAAAGATTGGTCAGCGTAAAGGTGACGCAGCTATGGAAGTTCTGATCGAGCTTGTTTAATTTGATAATATAGCTGATTTTTGACTCTCATATAGGACAGAAATGTCCTGTATGGGAGTTTTTTGCATATTAGTAAAGTGTTTTTCATAGTTAAAAATGTCAAGTGAAAATTTGCTTTTGTGAAAACTGCACAAATGATGTTAAAAAAATAACGTTAAAACTTTAACAACTGGTACATTGACAATTAATTAACGAACTAGTATACTAATACCTGTAATCGGGAAACATAAAAATAACCCGATCGGATAAAACTTGCAGGTTACGAAAACAGTGACTATAAAAATGATTTATTCAAGTACAGGAGGAATACTCAGATGGCAAAGAAAGAGGCGGCAAAAACTGTAGAGACAAAGACAGTAAACACCGGATTCATTGATAACGTTGAAGCTCTTGAAGCAAAAATGAAAGAGATGCGCGAGGCACAGAAAATCTTCGCTACATTTACACAGGAGCAGGTTGACAAAATCTTCTATGAAGCAGCTATGGCAGCAAACAAGCAGCGTATCCCGCTTGCAAGACTTGCAGTAGAAGAGACTCAGAGAGGTATTCTCGAGGATAAGGTTATCAAAAACCATTACGCAGCAGAGTATATTTACAACGCATACAAAGATACAAAGACATGTGGTGTTGTAGAAGAAGATAAGGCATTTGGAATCAAAAAGATCGCAGAGCCAATCGGACTTGTTGCAGCAGTTATCCCTACAACAAACCCGACATCAACAGCAATTTTTAAAACACTGATCTGCTTAAAGACAAGAAATGCAATCATCATCAGCCCACATCCGGCTGCTAAAGCATCTACAATCGCAGCAGCTAAAGTTGTTCTTGATGCAGCAGTGAAAGCAGGAGCTCCGGAAGGAATCATCGGTTGGATCGATGCTCCATCACTGGAACTTACAAACACAGTAATGAGAGATGCAGATATCATCCTTGCAACAGGTGGTCCTGGAATGGTTAAAGCAGCTTACTCTTCAGGAAAGCCGGCACTCGGAGTTGGAGCTGGTAACACACCGGTTATCATCGACGATACAGCAGATGTAAGAATGGCAGTTAACTCAATCATCCACTCTAAGACATTTGATAATGGTATGATCTGTGCTTCTGAGCAGTCTGTAACAGTACTTGAAAGCGTATATGAGGAAGTTAAGAAAGAATTCCAGTACAGAGGATGCTACTTCCTGAAACCAGGTGAGGAGCTTGACAAAGTTCGTAAGACAATCATCATCAACGGTGCACTGAACAGCAAGATCCCAGGAAAATCAGCTTATGAAATCGCTCAGATGGCAGGCGTTGATGTACCGAAGAATACAAAGATCCTGATCGGAGAAGTTGAATCTGTAGATATTTCAGAAGAATTTGCACATGAGAAATTATCACCGGTACTTGGTATGTACAAAGCTAAAACATTTGATGAGGCTCTTGAGAAAGCAGCTCAGCTTGTAGCAGACGGTGGATATGGACATACATCTTCACTCTACGTACATCCGGCAGAGACAGAGAAGATCGCAAAACATGCAGCAGCAATGAAGACTTGCCGTGTACTGATCAACACACCTTCTTCTCACGGTGGAATCGGAGACCTTTATAACTTCAAGATGACTCCGTCCCTTACACTTGGATGTGGATCATGGGGTGGAAACTCTGTATCAGAGAACGTAGGAGTAAAACATCTGCTTAACATCAAGACAGTTGCAGAGAGGAGAGAAAATATGCTGTGGTTCAGAACACCTGAGAAAGTTTACTTCAAGAAAGGTTCTATGCCGGTTGCACTGGATGAGCTTGGAACAGTAATGCATAAGAAGAAAGCATTTATCGTAACAGACTCCTTCCTTTACAAGAACGGATATGTAAAACCGATCGAAGATAAATTAGATGAAATGGGAATCCAGCATACATGCTTCTTCGAAGTAGCACCAGACCCGACACTTCAGTGTGCACGCAAGGGTGTTGACCAGATGAGACAGTTCGAGCCAGATACAATCATCGCTCTTGGTGGTGGATCTGCAATGGACGCAGGTAAGATCATGTGGATCATGTATGAGCATCCGGAAGCAAACTTCGAAGATATGGCTATGGACTTCATGGATATCCGTAAGAGAGTATTTACATTCCCTAAGATGGGAGAGAAAGCTTACTTCGTAGCTATCCCAACATCTTCAGGAACAGGTTCTGAGGTAACACCATTCGCAATCATCACAGACGCTGACACAGGTGTTAAATGGCCAATCGCTGACTACGCTCTGCTTCCAAACATGGCAATCGTAGACGTAGACAACATGATGACACAGCCGAAGGGACTGACAAGTGCTTCAGGTATCGACGTTATGACACATGCAATCGAGGCATATGTATCTATCATGGCAACAGATTACACAGATGGTCTTGCTATGAAGGCTGTTAAGCTTGTATTCGAGAACCTTCCATCTGCATACGAGAACGGAGCAAACGATCCGAAGGCTCGTGAAGAGATGGCAAACGCTTCCTGTATGGCTGGTATGGCATTCGCAAATGCATTCCTTGGTGTTAACCACTCCATGGCTCATAAGCTTGGTGCTTTCCACCACCTGCCACACGGTGTTGCTAACGCAGTAATCCTTACAGAGGTTATGAGATACAATGCAGCAGAAGTTCCGACAAAGATGGGAACATTCTCACAGTATCAGTACCCACATGCACTTGCAAGATACGCAGAACTCGGACGCTTCGCAGGATGCACAGGTAAAGATGACAAAGAAGTATTTGAGAACTTCATCGCTAAACTTGAAGAACTCAAAGAGAAGATCGGAATCAAGAAGACAATCAAAGATTACGGCATTGATGAGAAGTACTTCCTTGATACACTTGATGAAATGTCAGAGCAGGCATTCAACGATCAGTGTACAGGAGCTAACCCAAGATACCCACTCATCCAGGAGATCAAAGATCTGTATCTGAAATGCTACTACGGAAAATAAATCGCATTGCATAAGCAGGCATATGACCGTTAGGATCTAAAATATACGAAGAGAGACAGAATGATGTTGAAAAGCATTGTTCTGTCTCTTTTTTACGTGAGCAACGAGCTAAAATTCATGATTGTTAATAAATAGACAATATATAACAGATGAAAAAACTTGTTAAAAACTGCACAAACTTGCTCTAAGGGGGTTTTATTTCTAAAAATTGTGAGATATAATGACATCATCAAAACAAAGTAAGAGCCGTAAGGCAAAAGGAACAGCCCCGCAGAGCTGAGATAAAATAAGAGCAGACAAGAAGGAGCGTTCAAGATATAAGGAGGTCTATATTATGAAGTTAGAAGAAAAAAATCTCATCGTGAAACGTGCTTACAAATCAGTCTATAAATGTGATGATTGTATCGTGAAAGTTTTTAATGAAGGACATCCGAAGTCAGATGTATTTAATGAGGCTCTGAATACTGCAAGAGTAGAAGAGACAGGTTTGGACATTCCGAAGGTAAAAGAAGTAACTCAGATTGATGGAAAGTGGGCAATTGCTATTGAGTACAAAGCAGGTAAGACACTTGAGGACATGATGGAATCTGATATGAAGAATCTGGAAAAATATATGGAAGACTTTGTTGATCTCCAGTTACAGGTTCAGAGTAAGAAATCACCGCTTCTGAAAGGAATGAAAGATAAATTAGCTCGTCAGATCAATGGATTGAAAGATCTTGATGCGACTACACGTTATGAACTTCTGACAAGACTTGAGAGTATGCCAAAGCATAATAAAGTATGTCACGGAGACTTTAATCCGAGTAATGTGATCGTAGGAAAGAATGGAAAGATGACTGTAGTTGACTGGGCTCATGCAACACAGGGAAATGCAAGTGCAGATGCAGCAATGACATATTTGCTTTTCGCACTGAAAGATCAGAAAGTAGCAGATCTCTATCTGAAATTGTTCTGCAAGAAGAGCGATACAGCAATGCAGTATGTACAGCAGTGGCTTCCGATTGTGGCAGCAGCACAGTTATCTAAAGAAAATGAACTTGAAAAAGATTTTCTGATGAGATGGATTGATGTTGTTGATTATCAGTAGAAAATAGAGTTGTTTCTAAAAAAGAAGCGCTGGAAGATGAAAATGAAATCTTCCGGCGCTTCTTAATCTTCTTTTTATTATTTTACCAACTTGTAAAGAAAACGTTATCGCCAATTACAACACCGGTTCTGCTTGTCGATGGTGCGTACAGGAAGTAATAACAGTCGGCTACGGCAGCAAGACGAGCTCCGTTGATCGCATCCTGTGCAACCTGGATAGAAAGACTTCGTGGACCTTGCTTTAATACACGGTCTAAGGAACCTGTCCATACAGGAGCAAACTGTCCTTGGGCATAGATGACATCATGAATAGAATTCGGAAAGCGACTGCTATATACACGATTCATAATGACTGTAGCAACTGCAAGCATAGAGTCGTAATCATAGTGGGCCTCACATTGCAGGATTGCTGCAAGAAGTGTAAGGTCATCAGACGCAATGGCAGATCCGGAACTATTAGAGCCACCAGAAGAACTTGAACTTCCGGAGGATGAGGAACCCGAATTGCCGGAGTTCCCAGAGGAACTGGAAGTATTCGCTTTGTTCACACTGGCAGCAGCCTCAGCTTTTGCAGCGGCTTCGGCTTTCGCAGCGGCTTCCGCCTGTTTCCTGGCTTCTTCTGCCTGACGAGCTGCCTCTTCTTCTTTGGCTTTCTGCAGTTTTGCATTCACCTCATTCAAATTAGTAGAAGTTGCAGCAGCTTTTGCCTGTAATTGTGTCTGCTGTGTCTGCAATTGGTTCTGTAAATCTTTCATGGAAGCCTGCTGTGCTTCCAGGTCTGCTTTCTGATCGGCAATCTGCTGGTGAACATCTTTCAGATTGTTCAGAGCTTTGCGGTCGTAGTTACTTAAATTTTCAATAAAATCAGCTTTGTTTAGAAAATCTGACATATTTTCTGCTGAGAAAAGCATCTCAAGCATTGTAGCACTTCCGTGCTCATACATATATTTGATACGGCTTTTCATATCTTCATACTGCTGATCTTCGTTTTTCTGCGCTTTCTCAAGATCATCCTGTGTTTTGTCTATATCACTGTTGAGGATCTCAACCTGCATCTCAGTATCAGATATCTTCTCACTCAGGGTGAGGATATCCTGGTTGATGCCTTTTAATTCGTTCTCAAGGGCAGAGGTCTGGTTTTGCAGATTGTCTATCGTGTCTGTAGCATAGACAGGAAGTGCAGAAAATACAATTGCAAGGGAACAAATGAGCGCGGTGCCCGTATGTAACTTGCTTTTTTTGTAAAATGCCATAATCTCAATATCCTTTCTTTAAATGACATTGCATAGTTGTTGAAAACCTATTATACTATAAAACAGAGAATTAATCAAATTGGCACGAAATATTTTATGATTGTTTTACGAAATAATTAAAAAGATATTGCTTTTTGTAACAATTGACGGATAGAAAATACAGAAGATAAGGAAAAAAGTATGAAAAAAAAGGAAATTAAGATTGTTGGATTAGATCTCGATGGAACACTTCTTACAGATAAGAAGGAACTTCTTCCTTATACGAAGAATGTGATCGGAGAGGCACTGCAGAATGGTACAGTTGTTCTTGTTGCAACCGGAAGACCATGGACAGGAGTTCCGGAAGAATTACGTGAGCTTCCGGGGATGGATTATGCACTGACTGCGAATGGGGCAAGGATTATCGAGACGAGAACCGGAAAGGTACTGGAAGAACATCTGTTATCCAAAGAAGCAGCAAAAAAAGCAATTGCAATCGGAAGAAAATATGATACTCTGTTGGAAGTTTATTTTGATGGGCAGGGATATGCTCAGAAAGATGAGATCGCGCAGGTGAAAAAGTATCATAAGAATCCGAACATGTGGGATTATTTTCTGAGAACACGAATAGCGGTAGACAGACTGGAAGATCTGCTGGATGAAAAAGAAGGGAATCTTGATAAAGTACAGATGTTGTTTGCAGATATGGAAGAGAGAGAAGAGGCATGGAAAGAGTTGGAGCGAGAAGGCGTCTTTGAACTGGTTGGCTCTCTTCAATATAATATAGAAATCAATGCAGTTGGTGTAAATAAAGGAACCGGACTTGTGAATCTTGGCAAGATGCTTGGAATCAGGCGGGAAGAGATCATGGCGTGTGGGGATGGCGATAATGATATCGCAATGCTCAAGGAAGTTGGATTTGGGGTTGCCATGGCGAATGCCGAAGAAAAGGTCAAAGCTGTAGCTGATTATATTACGGAGAGCAACAATGATGAGGGGGCTGCAAAGGCCATCGAGAAGTTTGTTCTGAAACGAGGAGGGGAATCATGTTAGAAGTATTAAAGGTTATCATTTTAGGAATTGTGCAGGGAATCACAGAGTGGCTTCCAATCAGTAGTACAGGTCATCTGATTCTGGTAGAGCAGCTGATCCAACTGAAGCAGAGCGAGGCATTTACGAATATGTTCAATGTGGTGATTCAGTTTGGATCGATCCTGGCAGTTGTAGTAATTTATTTTCATAAGTTAAATCCGTTCTCACCGACGAAGACGGAAAAGCAGAAGAAGATGACAATTCAGTTATGGATTAAAGTAGTGATCGGAACAATTCCGGCACTGATCGGAGGAGTGTTGCTGAACAATCTGATTGAATCAAAACTGAGTAATGCGTATGTTGTTGCATTGATGTTGATTGTTTATGGTATTTTATTTATTGTAATTGAAAAACGTAATGAGACAAGAGAACCGAAAGTAAAAAGAATCTCTCAGCTTTCTGTGAAGACAGTTCTTCTAATCGGAGTTTTCCAGATGATGGCGATGATTCCTGGGACGTCCAGATCCGGCGCAACGATTGTCGGAGCACTGGCACTTGGGGTTTCAAGAAGTGTTGCAGCAGAGTTTACATTTTTCCTTGCAATTCCGGTTATGTTTGGAGCAAGTGCACTGAAGTTGTTTAAGTTCGGTCTAGCATTTACCCCAATGCAGGTATTTCTGCTTCTTCTTGGAATGATCGTATCCTTTGCAGTATCTGTTATAGCGATCAAGTTCCTGATGAAATATATCAAGAACCATGACTTTAAGGCATTTGGATATTACAGAATCGTACTTGGAATCGTTGTATTTTTATTCTTCGGTATCCAGGCTTTGTTCAAATAAGGTATGTATTATTGAATAGAGTGCAGTGTGTTTTACTGTTCACAGTTATTGTGAACAGTAAAATTTTGTATTTCCAAAAGAAATCGTGCATAATTACGTCTTGCATTTTATGAAAAGCATGTTATAATTATTAACATGTTTTGAATTTTTATGCAGAGAAAAGAGGAGGCGCTTAATATGAAGAAGTTTTTATCAGTATTTCTTACTGCAGCATTGGCAGTCAGCATGCTGGCAGGTTGTGGTAGTAAGAACGAAACAGTAACAGCAAAGGTAATCGATATTGACCTTACAAATGAAGAATATGCATTTGGTGTGGACAAGAATCAGCCGGAACTTCTTGAGAAGACAAATGAGTTTATTGCAAAGATCAAATCAGACGGAACACTTGATGAGATCTGCAAAAAGTATTTCTCAGACGGAGAGCCGGAAGCAGTAAAATCAGCAACACTTGATACATCTAAGGATCAGTTGGTTGTAGCTACAAATGCAGCATTCGAGCCATTTGAGTATACAAAGGGTGAAGATTATTATGGAATCGACATGGAGATTGCAAAGCTTCTTGCTGATGAACTTGGAAAAGAGCTTGTAATTGAGAACATGGATTTTGATGCAGTTTGTCTGTCTGTAAGCCAGCAGAAATGTGATATTGCTATGGCAGGACTTACAATCAATGAAGAGAGAGAAGAATATGTTACATTTACAGATTCTTACTATTCCGCATCCCAGCGTTTGATCGTTCCAAGCAATGTTACAACATTTGATGATTGCAAGACAGCAGATGACGTTGCAGCTAAACTTGCTGAGACAAAATCATCTGACCAGATCGGTGTTCAGCAGGGAACAACAGGCCAGTACTATGTTGAAGGAAGCGAAGATTGGGACTTCCCGGGACTTCCGGCAAAATGTGTGACATACAAGAGCGGATCACTTGCAGTACAGGATATGCTCAATGAAAATATTCAGTATGTGATCATTGATGCAGCACCGGCAGCAGCAATCACAGAAGCAATCAACGCAGTTCAGTAAGAGTATTTACTAAGAATTTACAGGCAGTAAAATAACAGAATTTATTAACGAGGGAAATACAGGCAGAAGATGATGCATGCATTTTCCTCTTTTTGGAGAAAGGAAACAAATGGGGAATTTTAGTCAGAAAGTAGACAAATTTATTGATATATTTCTGAATCAGAATGGCTATGTGAAAGTAGTTCAGGGACTGCACAATACTTTGCTGATCGCAATCTGCGGTCTGATTATCGGTATTGTGATCGGTACTTTGATCGCTACAGTCCGTGTGATTCCGAAATATAAAACTCTTCCGAGAGTATTGAATCATATTTGCAGCTTTTACGTTGCATTATTCAGAGGAACTCCTATGGTAGTTCAGCTCCTTATCTTTTATTATGTACTCCTTCCGATTTTTGGGGTGAAGATTACCGGAGTACAGGTTTCTATGGTTGTATTTGGTCTGAATAGTGGTGCATATATTTCAGAGATCATGCGAAGCGGAATCCAGTCTGTCGATCCGGGACAGATGGAAGCCGGAAGAGCAGTCGGACTCAGTTTTGGAACAAGTATGATGAAGATTGTGATTCCGCAGGCTGTAAAGAACATTCTTCCGACACTTGGAAATGAGTTCATTTCTCTTATTAAAGAGACATCTGTAGTAAGCTTTGTTGGCGCAGCTGACCTTTATGTTGCATTTAACTATATCGGAAGTAACAGCTACGAATTCATGGTACCGTACCTTGTAATGGCGTTAATCTACATTGCACTTGTGCTTGTGATTACATTACTTGTTAAATTATTAGAAAGGAGCCTGAAGAAGAGTGATAGACGTAATTAATCTGCAAAAAAGCTTTGGGGACAAGGAGATTCTGAAGGGAATCAATGTTACGATCAATAAAGGCGATATCGTTGCGGTACTCGGACCATCCGGCTCCGGTAAAAGTACATTTTTACGATGCCTGAACTGTATGGAAGACCCGACAGGAGGAAGTATTATCTTCAATGGTGTTGATATCGCAGATATGAAGGTTGATATTAATCAGCATCGCCGCCATATGGGAATGGTTTTCCAGCATTTCAATCTTTATAATAATAAGACAGTTCTTCAGAATGTCATGATGGCACCTGCATATCTAAGATGTAAGGACATTGATAAGGCAAAGAAAAAGAATCGTATGATCAAATTTAAAAATATGTTCCGTGGAAGTGACAAGAAGGAAGAGCTGATTCCGATCACTGAGACAAAGGAGCAGATCAAGAAAGAAGTAAAGGAGCAGGCAATGGCTCTTTTGAAGAGAATCGGATTGGAAGATAAAGCGGATGTGTATCCGTCTACACTTTCCGGTGGACAGAAACAGCGTGTCGCGATTATCCGTTCCATGGCTATGAATCCTGATGTGATTCTTTTTGATGAGCCGACTTCAGCACTTGACCCGGAAATGGTAGGAGAAGTACTTGAACTGATGAAAGATCTGGCAAAAGAGGGAATGACAATGGTTGTTGTTACTCATGAGATGGGATTTGCCCGTGAGGTTGCTTCAAGAGTTCTTTTCATTGATGACGGTCAGATTAAGGAAGAAGCTGCCCCGGCAGAATTCTTTGAACATCCGAAAGATCCAAGACTTCAGGAGTTCCTTTCAAAGATCCTGTAAAAGAAAATGCGTAGCATTTTGGAGGTTGGTTCTGAACAGTTACGAAAAAATATTTAATTTTTAATCTATAGAATATCTGTTTGGTATTGTGTTACAATATTGAACAGATATTTTTATATATAAGGAAATGGTATTGAATGAAATGTGATGGAAAGAAAAAATACGAAGCAGATGATTTGGCATGTGAGAGGCTGCAAGAAACAGTAGAACCACTTGTTGAATGGTTTCGGGAGAATCAGAGAGATCTTCCGTGGCGGAAGCATGTGAATGCGTATCGGGTCTGGATTTCAGAGATTATGCTGCAGCAGACGAGAGTGGAAGCAGTTAAATCTTATTACACACGATTCCTGGAAGAACTGCCGGATATCAAAGCGCTGGCTGAAGTGCCGGAAGACAGACTGCTTAAGCTGTGGGAAGGACTTGGCTACTACAACAGGGCGAGGAATTTAAAGGCAGCAGCACAACAGGTAATGGAAGAATATAATGGTGTATTCCCGGATACATTTGAAGAGATAAAAAAGTTGAAGGGAATTGGCAGTTATACAGCCGGTGCGATCAGCTCTTTTGTTTATCATCAGCAGAAACCAGCGGTAGATGGCAATGTTTTTCGGGTGGTTACAAGAATTCTGGAAGATAGTGATGACATTATGAAAGCAAGTACAAGGACAAAGATAGAACGTATGCTTGAACAGGTGATTCCGGCAGAGGCACCGGGAGATTTTAATCAAGGATTGATCGAACTTGGGGCAATCGTCTGTCTGCCAAATGGAGAACCAAGGTGTGAGAGCTGTCCGATAAGGGAATTTTGTCTTGCATACCAGGATGAATGTCAGATGGACTATCCGGTCAAGAAAAAGGCGAAAGAGCGAAGAATCGAGAAAAGAACGATTCTAAGATTCTGTGATAATGAGGAAATTGCGATTCGCAAAAGGCCGGGAAAAGGACTCCTTGCAGGATTGTATGAATTTCCTAATGTAGAGGGACATTTAACACAAAAAGAAGTTATAGAATATGCAAAAGAGTCAGGTCTTACGCCGGTGCGCGTGAAGAAGCTGCCAAAGGCGAAGCACATTTTCAGTCATGTGGAATGGCATATGACCGGATATGAGATTTTGGTGGATGAGTTGGAAAAAGAATTTCAGAATCCTGAGATCATATTTGCAGGAAAGAAGGACCTGGAGAAAAATTATGCAATTCCGAGTGCATTTTCTGCATATCTATAAATGAAGAGGATGAGAATACTGTGGTAGCTGAAAAATCTGGAAAATAAAAATAGAGCGCTTAAAATAGAGTCCACTCTGTTTTATTGAAAAAAAGGGCGAAATATGTTATAATATCTCTTATAGTTTAAAATGCATACGGGAGAGTTTTAGCAGAAATGAGTACAAAAACAGAATTATCGAAGCAGCAGAAAAAATCACAGGAAACAAAGGAAAAAATCTTTCAGGCAGCGAAGAAGATTCTTCAGAAGAGCGGATATGAAAAATTGTCAATCAAGAATATCTGTGAAGAAGCAGGAGTGTCGAACGGAAGTTTCTATCATCACTTTAAGACAAAAGATGATTTGCTGTCTTATTATATAGAAGACCAGCCTACGATGGGACCGGATCTGCTGGAGACACCGAAAAGTCTGGAAGATGTAAAGGACGGAATTGTCCGTGTTTATTTGAATTATGTAGCTTATTGCCGTGAGCTTGGTGTAGAATTTATGGCAGGGTATTATGATACAAAGAATCAGGCATTGAATCCGGCGATAAGAACAGAACGTCCATATCCGATCGTGACAGTACAGGCTTATGTAGAGCAGGCTGCGAAGGATGGGATTATTAACATTAGAGAGAGTATTGACGAATTTACAACAGATATCCGGATGATCGTGATCGGAAATGTATTTGAATGGTGTCTGAGAGAGGGAAATGCTGATTTCGAGGGCAACATGAGTCGTTCTTTAAGGCGGTATCTGGACAGTACACTGGAGGAAGGTTGATGATTTATCACTTTATTGTGAATCCGCGGGCTCGTTCAGGGCTTGGCGAGATGCTGTGGAAACAGCTGGAACCTGAGTTGTGCAGAAAAAGAATCGATTATCAGATTCATCTGACAACAAAGAAAAAGGATGCAGGAAAGATTGCATCAGAGATTACGGAAGATGGCCAGGAGCACATGCTTGTTGTTCTTGGAGGCGACGGTACACTCAATGAAGTACTAAGCGGAATTAAATCACTGGAGAAAGTGACGTTGGGATATATTCCGATTGGATCAAGCAATGATTTTGCAAGAGGAACAGGAATCCCGGGAGATCCTTTTGAAGCATTGGACACAATTCTTTCACCCAAAAGGGTTGAAAAGATGGATATAGGTGTGCTAAAAAGGGAAGGGAAAGGAAGAAGATTTGCAGTGAGTGCCGGCATTGGATTTGATGCTGCAGTTTGTCATGAAGTATGTGTTTCAAAATGGAAACGTGTATTGAACCTTCTGAAAATCGGTAAGCTGAGTTATGCGGTTGTGGCAATGGATCGTATTATAAAGGATCGGCCGGTGAAACTTGAACTGACACTGGATGATGGAAGCATGAAAGTGTTTGAGAGGACTTATTTTGCAGCATTTATGAATCTTCCTTATGAAGGAGGAGGCTTTAAGTTTTGTCCGGACGCTTCCGGAAGTGATGGATTTCTTGATATTATGGTTGTGTCGGATCTGTCGAAGCTCAAGATTCTGTGTCTGCTTCCGACTGCTTTTTCAGGAAAGCATACAAGATTTAAAGGGGTGACGATATTAAAATGTCGTAGTGTAAAGGTAGTGACAGATCGTGCACTGCCGTTACATACAGATGGAGAACCTTCCTTTTTATCAAAAGAGATAGAAGTCTCACTGGAAAAAGAAAAACTTAATGTGATCGTTGAATAGAAGAAAGGTGATGAAACAGGATGCATATAGGGATTGTTTTAGCAATTGGGTTATGTATTGTAATAGGAATACCAGCTTTCTTAATTTTTTTGCTGGCTCCAAGACTGTCGGGCAGAAAAAGAGTGCATCCGTTTCTTGGCGTAAAGTGGGCGCATAGAGGACTTCATGATAAGAAGCGTGGGATTCCGGAAAATTCATTTCCGGCATTTCGTGCGGCAATCGAAGCCGGAGATGGAATAGAACTGGATGTTCATCTGACAAAGGATGGACAGTTGGTGGTTTTTCATGATGATACATTTGAAAGAATCTGTGGAAGACGGGGCAGAGTGGAAGATACTTCATATGAAGAGATGCAGAAGTATAGACTTGCGGAGACAAAAGAGCGGATTCCACTATTGTCAGAAGTACTGCAGTTGGTAGATGGAAAGGTACCACTTCTGATCGAGGTGAAACTTCCTAACACAGATACAAAGATTTGCAGAAAATTGGATGAAGAACTGCGAAAATATCATGGCGAATACATGATCCAATCCTTTAACAGCCTGGTACTTCGTTGGATGAAGAAATATCGGAATGAAATCCCAAGAGGACAATTATCTGAGAATCTGACGAAAAACGACAGAACAACGCATTATCTCTTGAGATTTTGTGTAAAATATCTTTTGAGTAACTGTATGTGCAGACCGGATTTTATTTCTTACCGGTGGTCGGACAGAAAGAATCCGGGATTATGGCTGAACAGGGTTCTCTTTAAAACGCCGGCAGCGGCATGGACACTGCATGGAGAAAAAGATGTTAAGGCGGCAAGAAGAAGCTTTGACATGTATATTTTTGAGATGAGTTAAAGAAGAGTAAATCTGATTTCTATTGAAAGTGCTGATTTAAAAAGTAAAGGTGAACAAAAGAAGAGACAGATGTTGATAATTCATAAGAAAAAGAAAAGAAATGTTAAAAACTTATGAAGTCGGTTGAGATTGTGTTTTAAAAGTGCTATAATCGAGCCTATCAAAAAAGAGCGTTAAATGAAAATAGCGCAGAAGTAGCAAGTGCTGTATCGTTTTGATGAAAAGCGGAGGAGTGTCAGATATGAAATGGAAGACAAAATTCATAGAGACAATGAAAAGATATAAGCATGCATGGGTGTTTTTATACGCGTTAATCTATATGCCGTGGTTTTTGTTTCTTGAGAAACATGTGACGATGAATTATCATGTGGTGCAGACAGCATTAGATGAAGAGATTCCTTTTATTGAATATTTTATTGTACCGTATATGTTATGGTTTGTATTTATCGCAGCTACATTTTTATACTTTTTCGTTACAGATGTACAGGGATTTTACAAACTGGCGAAGATTTCGTTTGCAGGAATGACAATTTTCCTTATTATTTGTTCCGTATTTCCGAATGGTCAGGATTTACGACCGGTTGTGTTTGAGCGGGATAATATTTTTGTAGATGCAGTTCGGATGCTGTATCGGACAGATACTTGTACGAATGTATTTCCAAGTCTTCATGTGTTTAATACTCTGTGCGCATGTATTGCAATCCATAAGAGTCAGGCACTTAAGAAACACAAAGCTGTTTGTATTGGAGCATATGTGCTTGGAGCGTTGATCATAATGGCGACTATGTTCTTGAAGCAGCATTCTGTACTTGATGTGACAGGAGCATTTATTATGGCTTATCTGTTGTATCAGTGGGTATATGCAGAAGAGACGAAGAAAGTTCCGGGATATTCAAAGCGTCCGGTATTTCAGAATAAGTAAGAGTTAGAAAAAGAATTACAGGAAGTGCTTTTGGCTGATGAGGTCAAGGGCACTTTTTTGTATATTAGGAAAGTCCTTTCCTAATATACAGAAGTTTCTATAGAAAAGCATCTGGGGAAATGTTATAATAAAAGCCAGTGAATTACTGTGGGCAGATTAGCCTGACAGTTACGAATAAAGTATTACATGAGATTTAGGAGGACTAGAGCATGAAGAAGGTTATGCTTACTGGTGACAGACCGACAGGAAGATTACACGTAGGACATTATGTGGGTTCCCTGCGTCGTCGTGTTGAATTACAGAATACAGGAGATTTTGATGACATTTTTATTATGATCGCAGATGCACAGGCATTGACTGATAATGCTGATAACCCGGAAAAGGTACGTCAGAATATTATCGAAGTAGCATTAGACTACATGGCTTGTGGATTGGATCCGGAGAAGTCTACTCTGTTTATCCAGTCACAGGTACCGGAACTGACAGAGTTATCATTTTATTACATGAATCTTGTGACAGTCTCAAGACTGCAGAGAAATCCTACTGTAAAGAATGAGATCAAGATGAGAAATTTTGAGGCAAGTATCCCGGTTGGATTCTTCACATATCCGATCAGCCAGGCAGCAGATATTACAGCATTCAAGGCTACTGTTGTACCGGTAGGAGAAGATCAGCTCCCGATGCTTGAGCAGACAAAGGAGATTGTACACAAATTTAATTCCGTTTATGGAGATACACTGATCGATCCGAAGATTCTTCTTCCGGAGAATGAAGCATGCCTTCGTCTCCCGGGAATTGACGGTAAGGCGAAGATGAGTAAGTCTCTGGGCAACTGTATTTATCTGTCAGAGGAATCAGAAGATATTAAGAAGAAAGTATTCAGCATGTTTACTGATCCGAATCATATCCGTGTGGAAGATCCGGGAAGTCTGGAAGGAAATACTGTATTCACATATCTGGATGCATTCTGTAAACCGGAGTATTTTGCGGAATTCCTGCCAGAATATCAGAATCTGGATGAGCTGAAAGCACATTATCAGAGAGGCGGACTTGGAGATATGAAAGTGAAGAGATTCCTGAACAATGTTCTTCAGGCAGAACTGGAGCCAATCCGCAACAGAAGAAAAGAACTTCAGAAAGACATTCCTGCAATCTACGAGATTCTTAAAAAGGGAAGCGAGAAGGCAGAGGCTGTTGCAGCACAGACATTGAAAGAAGTAAAAGATGCTATGAAGATCAATTATTTTGATGACAAGGCACTGATTGAGGCGCAGGCAGAGAGATTTTCAAAATAGAGTGTTGTTGGAATAGTTATAATGTAGTTTTGAATCAGGACAGGCGGTGCAAATTTGAGTTTGCTTATATGTGAACTTGAATCTGGCACCGCCTTTGCTTGGTTTTGGGTAAATTTTTGGGTGTCTGTTCGGAGAGGATCCTTTGAAGTGAGATTTTCCAAAGATACAAAAAAGACTGTAAGGAAATTTCCTTACAGTCTCTATAGCGTGCGATAGAAGATTCGAACTCCCGGCCTTCTGATCCGTAGTCAGACGCTCTATCCAGCTGAGCTAATCGCACATTTTGTTGTTTGCTCTGTTGTATCGCTCACAACAAAAAAGATTATATAACGGATATTGGAAAATGTCAACAGGACAGGCGGTGCAAATTTGAGTTTGCTTATATGTGAACTTGAATCTGGCACCGCCTTTGCTTGGTTTTGGGTAAATTTTTGGGTGTCTGTTCGGAGAGGATCCTTTGAAGTGAGATTTTCCAAAGATACAAAAAAGACTGTAAGGAAATTTCCTTACAGTCTCTATAGCGTGCGATAGAAGATTCGAACTCCCGGCCTTCTGATCCGTAGTCAGACGCTCTATCCAGCTGAGCTAATCGCACATTTTGTTGTTTGCTCTGTTGTATCGCTCACAACAAAAAAGATTATATAACGGATATTGGAAAATGTCAACACTAATTTTGAAATTTTTTCAAAAAAATTTGAAGCGGATTTTAGAAGCTATTTTCAATCTATCTTTTGTGCGCTACCAAGTGTTATTCTTCAATAATCTGAATCTCCAGATAGTCAAAGTCAATCTCATCGACAAAATTGTCCTGATAGAAACGCGCTTTGGCGTGGCGCTTGAACTCATTGATCGTTGAGTCGAGCCAGATCGGCTTGCTCAGATCAAATTCATAGCAAATCTTGTCGAGTGCATGAAAGATCTTATGTGTACGTGTGTCGTCTGTCTCATCGCAGATAACAGTATCGCAAAGCATGCGGTTGTCTTTAAATTCTTTTCCCCATAAACGAAACATAATAGACTCCTTTCCGGCAGCAGAAGAAACTATCTGATCTTCTGAAAATACCTGTCTCTTGTATCCTAACATAAGAAAAACAAAAAGTCATTTCTTTTTTAGAGACTTTTTGGTATAGTGGAACGGTAATGTTACTGTTCACTCCCGTGTCAATCACTCCGCTGATTGACACGGAGGATGCGTGTTTTGACTTGAATGCATCTCGCCCCATCGCCAAAGGCGATTTAAAATGGCGAGATGCGTTGCTGGTCGCACATCGTGTGAACAGTAACACGGTAATGGTAACAGCAATATAGTAATTGATAGAATGATTGGAGAGCAGTTATGATTAGAGAATGTACAGAGACAGACAGAGAAATACTGGGAGGTTATCTGGAAGAAGACAGTTATGGACAGGCAATCCTTCATCTGATTGATGAATTTGGATTTGAACAGAAATTCCAGTCCGTTTATATGGATATTGAAGAAGAACAGTGCAAAGGTGTTTATCTTATGATTTACAAAAATGTACTGCTTTATTCGAAAGAGAACCAGGTGGAAATTGATTTCCTGGAGCAGATGCTCTCTGTGCTTGTGCCGGAGATGGTGATTGGACGAAAGGATAATGTGAATATTGTAAGCTGGCTTCTGACAGACTACCGGATGGATACCGTAGATCAGATCCCGGAGCTTTGTGATGAGGAAGGCAATGCGTTGAAGAGGGACACCCGGAAGAAGGAAGGACAGGAATGGGGCGTCCTGTATAAGGAGGACTAGAAGAGCGATGAAGAGAATATTTATTGACGGACTCAGCGGAATGGCGCAGGGCTTGTTTGCAACATTGATCATAGGAACAATCATCCAGCAGATAGGAATGTTTGTTGGAGGAAATTATGGAGATTTAATTTATTTGATCGGGAAAGTTGCAGCAGCATTTACAGGAGCAGGTATTGGTGTCGGAGTGGCAAGGAAGCTGGAGGCTCAGCAGCTTGTTACAGTTTGTGCAGCTGTTGTCGGTATGATCGGAGCATTCGCGGGGAAAATTCTGGCAGGTCAGGTACTTGTAGATGGGAATATTGTATTAGCCGGACCGGGGGAACCACTGGGAGCTTTCGTGGCAGCTTATGTGGCAATTGAGATTGGAATTTTAGTTACAGGAAGAACAAAACTAGATATTATTCTGACACCATTGATCTGCATTGGTGTTGGTGCAGTTGTTGGATTGTTTGTTGGACCACCGATTTCTTCCTTTATGAACTGGCTGGGTTCCTTGATTAACTGGGGAACAGAACAGCAGCCGTTCCTTATGGGAATTGTAGTTTCGGTCTTGATGGGAATGATCCTGACATTGCCGATCAGCTCCGCGGCTTTGGGGGTAATCCTGAATCTGTCAGGTCTTGCAGCTGGAGCAGCTACAGTTGGATGTTGTTGCAATATGATTGGATTCGCAGTTGCAAGCTATAGAGAGAATAAGATTGGTGGATTTCTAGCACAGGGAATTGGTACTTCTATGCTTCAGGTACCGAATATTATGAGACATCCATTGATTTGGATCCCATCCATTTTGTCGAGCGCAATTTTAGGACCGGTAAGTACAATGTTACTCCATATGACGAATAATGCAACCGGATCTGGAATGGGAACAGCCGGGCTGGTTGGTCCGTTGATGACGTGGCAAGTGATGATCCAGACAGAAGATCCGATGATTGTTCTGGTGAAGATCATTGTGATCCAGTTTGTACTTCCGGCAGTGATCACACTTGGAATTTCAGAATTTATGAGAAAGAAGGGCTGGATTCGCCAGGGAGACATGAAACTGGAGCTGTAGGCAGAAAGTGGATTACAGAGATTGGAAAGATACTATTACAGTAACACTAAAATATCTCTAAAAAAGAAGTGAATTCTGTGACAGAAAAAGGGGAGTATGTTATACTTAATATATATAAACAGACCGGGGGATGACTGCTATGAGAAGTGAACAACAGGTAGAAGCTGCGCTAAAGAGTTATGAAGATGTTGACAGCTGGAAGACAATCATTTTCCTGTATAATGCAGCGTTGAAAGAAGTTGGTACAAAGCTGGAGATTCTTAATGATGAATTTCAGCATGTACATCAGTATAATCCGATTGAACATATTAAGACAAGGATCAAGACACCGGATAGTATTGTGAAAAAGCTGAAGAGGTATGGACATGAGACGTCCATAGAGAACATGGTTCGTTATGTGAATGATATTGCAGGAGTAAGATTGATCTGTTCATTTACATCAGACATATATCGTCTGGCAGAGATGATAGGAAACCAAAGCGATTTGAAAGTTCTTTCAATTAAGGATTATATTAAGAATCCCAAAGAAAGTGGATATAAAAGTTATCATATGTTAGTTTCTGTGCCGATATTCCTTTCGGATAGTGTAGTAGACACGAAGGTTGAGATTCAGATCCGAACCATTGCAATGGACTTCTGGGCAAGCCTTGAACATAAGATCTACTACAAATTTGAAGGGAATGCACCGGAGTATATCAGCAAGGATCTGCAGGAATGCGCAAAGATGGTATCAGAGCTGGATGATAAGATGCTTTCATTGAATGAGGCAATTCAGGAATGCATTGCCCAACAGGATAAGGATCAGATTCGGATGAATGAAGAACTGATGAATGATGTGTGCAGAGATGTTCTTGGAAATAACAAAGAATATAAAGATTCGAAAGTACAGGAAAAAGTGACATAGATTGTAACATAAGACAGTAATCTGTAGAAAATATAAAACTGTAATAAACGAAGTGAGCTGTGGAAAATGGGAGATTCATATTTTCACAGCTCTTGTTGTTAAAAGTGATTGTGTTACTGTTTACACGATGTGCGACCAGAAACGCATCTCGTTATTTCAAATCGCCTTTGGCGATGGGGCTTGATGATTTTCTATAGGTTCGGTATACTATAGCAATAGAAGAATGGAAAATATGAAAGATGTTTAGCATAGAAAGATGAGGAAAATAGATGATGATAAGAAAAAAACTGGCAGTCTTGATGTTGGCTGGTGTGACTTGTTTAGCATCCGGCTGTGGAAATGTGGTCAAGGACGGGACAGAAGCACTTGGTGAGGGCAGATATGATGCGGCAGAGACGGCATTTGAAGAGGCAACTAAGAATGAGAATAAAGAAGTTGCGGCAGATGGATATCAGGGACTTGGGATGACTTATTACGAGCAGAAAGAGTATGACAAGGCATTGGAAGCATTTCAGACCGCATTGGATCAGGGAGCAGAGCAGACGCAGGAACTTTATAATCTGACCGCAGTTTGCGCAATGAAGACGGAAGATTATGCGAAGGCACTCGAATGTTTCCAGGCTGGAATCGCACTTGCAGAAAGCAAGACAGGAGATGACAAAACGAAAGCAGATACAGCACTTCTTCAAGAAATGGAATATAATGTGATTGTCTGCTACGAACAACAGGCAGACTGGGAAAATGCAAAGAGTGCGATGAAACAGTATCAGGAAGATTTCCCGGAAGATGATTCTGTGAGTAAGGAAGCAGAGTTCCTTCAGACAAGATAAAAAGGTTACTGCGGTCAGTAGCAGGGCAGGTTGCATATTAGCAGATCATGATAAGTAGATAAGGAAAAGAAAATATGATATCAATGGATGAAATAAAAGAGAGGGTAATTCTCGTTGCGGTAGATACGGATGGATCTGATCAGGCAGAACGATCCCTGGATGAGCTTGGAGAGCTTGCGAAGACAGCAGGTGCAGAAGTTGTCGGCCGTATGATCCAGCCAAGAGAAAATATCCATCCGGGAACTTATATAGGAAAAGGAAAAATTCTGGAATTAAAGGAATTATTGTGGGAGACGCACGGAACAGGAATTATCTGTGATGACGAGTTGACAAGTGTGCAGATGGGGAATCTGGAAGCAGAACTGGATTGTAAAATCATGGACAGAACACTTCTGATTCTTGATATATTTGCAGCCAGAGCAGTGTCAGGAGAAGGTAAGATCCAGGTAGAATTAGCACAGTTAAAGTACCGTGCTTCAAGACTGGCCGGACTTGGGAAATCACTTTCCAGACTTGGAGGAGGAATCGGAACAAGAGGACCGGGAGAGAAAAAACTGGAGATGGACCGCCGTCTGATCAGAGAACGTATCAGCAGACTGAAGAAAGAATTGAAAGACGTAGAGCGCCACAGAGAATTGATTCGTGGACAGAGAAAGCAGTCCGGACTGAAAGTGGCAGCATTAGTAGGTTATACTTCAGCAGGAAAGAGCAGTATTGAGAATGCACTGACACAGGCAGGAGTATTGGAGGATGCGATGCTTTTCTCAACATTGGATACAACAACGAGAGCTTTGACACTGGATAACACACAGGAAATTCTTTTGACAGATACGGTTGGATTTATCAACAAGCTGCCGCATCATTTGGTAGAGGCATTTAAGAGCACACTGGAAGAAGCAAAGTATGCGGATATTATCGTGCACGTAGTTGATGCTTCGAATCCACAGATGGATGCACAGATGCATGTAGTTTATGAGACACTCAGACAGCTTGGAGCCGAAGGCAAACCGGTCATTACACTGTTTAACAAGCAAGATAAGGTTGAGAATCCGGTTAATCACAAAGATCTTCAGGCAGATTATTCCATTGCGACATCTGCGAAGACCGGGCAGGGGCTGGAAGAGTTTAAACAGGCGTTATTGGAGATTATCCGTAAAGAGCAGATTTATATTGAACGCTTATATGATTTCAGTGAAGCGGGCAAGATTCAGCTGATCCGCAGTAAGGGGCAGCTGTTATCCGAAGAATATGTGCCGGAAGGAATTGAGGTTAAGGCATATGTGCCGCAGGATATTTATGGGAGATTATAAATGCGCCCTGAATTTTAATGTTATGGAATAAGAAAATAGATAACAAAACCGTAAGAGAAGCAGGAAATGAGCTTCATCTTACGGTTTTTCTTATAAGAACAGTGGAAAAACGGTTCTTGGAATTGCGTGTGATATTATATGGTGTTTCTGTAAAGTTATATCCTACTGCAGATATGGTGTTGCCGGGCTCTCTGGGTAACTTCCCATGGAGACAAGCAGCTGAAGCCCTACATCTCTTGCGGTGAGGACTGCATTCTTAACAGCATCTGCATCACCGGTTACCGCGACGATCACTTCGTTCGAATGGCTTGTTCCCTGGTCCGGGGTCATATACTTGATGACTTCAACCGGGGAAGACTTCACCGCAAGGTCAGCCATGACAAGTCCAATAGCAGCAGGGGAACCGCAGAAGAATCCAAATGGTTTTCCAATCGGAGCGTTGAATGCCATATGAAGTGCTTTGTCTGCACAGGCAGAGAAAGTGAACTCCAGATGTCCGGCCTGGCTGATGTAGAGTTCACCGGCATATTTGCCGATATATTCAAGCGCAATGTCAACTGCACGGCGCACGTCAGAGACGTTGTCTCCGCCGATCACGATGAAACATCCGTGTCCGCCCCAGCCTTTTGTATCACGAGGAAGCTCGATGGAAACAATCTCTGTGTTCGTTGACTTGACAGCTTCGTCTGCTGCATTGATCTGTCCGGCTGCACCTGTCCTTGAACTGATCAGGCCAAGACTTTTATATGGCTTTTTCAGATTCATCTTCTCAAGAAGAGAAGGGTCAATTCCCGGGATAACAAGTCCGATTGTATCCAAAACGGTTGTTCCAACGAATTCAGTAAGGGAACAATCTTGTGAAATCTGTTCAATGTGATGTACGTCTATCATATGAATCCTCCATCTATTCCAATAATCTGTCCGGTCATATAAGCCGGCGTATCTGTGAGCTTTAATGCAAGCTCGGCAACTTCCTCCGGATCGGCAAAACGTCCGGAAGGAATCTCATCCATAAGGTCTTGGCGTTCCTCTTCGTTCAAACGACCATTCATTTCTGTGTCAATCACACCGCAGGCGATTGCATTTACCTGAATATTACTCGGTGCAAGTTCCTTGGCAAGTGCTCGTGTCAATCCGTGTATTCCGGATTTTGTTGCGGAATAAGCAACCTCACAGGAAGCACCAACGGTTCCCCACATGGAAGAAATATTGAGTATCTTTCCATATTTTTTAGACACCATGTATGGAATTGCGGCACGGCTGCAGTAGAAGACGGAAGAAAGATTCGTAGCAAGAATCTTATCCCAGTCATTGTCAGTCATATCAGTCAGAAGCCCGAACCAGGCAATGCCGGCATTGTTGATCAGAATATCAACGCCACCACATTCTTTTTCAATAACCTGAAAAATCTTCCGGACCTCGTCAGGATTGCTGACATCTCCGGGAACTGCTGTACAGGAACCACCGTCTGAGAGAATCTCATGTGCGAGCTCTTCTAAGCGTTCTACCTGGTGGACACAGTTGAGAAATACATGATAACCGGCCTTGGCGTATGCTTTCGCACAGGCACGCCCGATGCCGCGGGAAGAACCGGTGATCAGTATGGATTTTTTATTCATAAAAGAAAACCTCAGTCTTTCTGAGCCCTTAAATAAGCGGCTGATTTGGAGAGTGATCATGATAAAATTCTAATGATTACTCAGATACAATAACTATAACATAAAATGGATTGGATTTCATTGTCTTTCGTAAATGGATATGCTAAAATTTTAGAAAAGGGCGTTACTGGATACAGTAATTAGGATAGATTTGATGATTTCGGAAGAAGGAGAGAACACAATGGCAAAGACAAAGGTAATCTGTTTTACGAATAATAAGGGAGGAAGCGGAAAGACCACAACTTGTTCAAATGTTGGATTTGGCTTGAGAGAGCTTGGGAAAAAGGTTCTGATGATCGACGGAGATATGCAGCTGAATCTCTCCCTTTCTTTGTTTGACGAAGATACAGTGCTTGCATATGCACAGAGTGACAAAAATTTGTATGAAGCAATCAAGCGACAGGATGATCTGACAGATTATATCGTGAATACAAAATACGAAGGACTTGATCTGATTCCGTCTTCTACATTGATGAGTTCGATTGAATACGAACTTTTTACAAAATGGCAGAGAGAGTATATTTTGAAAAAAGGATTGAAGAAGATCCGCGAGTCAGAGGTTTATGATTATATTCTGATCGATGCACCGCCGACACTTGGTGGATGGGTGATGAATATCCTGTGTGCGTCCGATTATGTGATTCTTCCGGTAGAGGCATCTCCATGGGGACTGTTTGGTCTTGGAAATATGTTTGAATTCCTGGACAGTGTAGAAGAAATTGCACCGGATCTCAAGCTTGGTGGAATTGTGATCACAAAGGTTGATACAAGAAAGAATTATTTCAAACAGACATTAGAGACTCTGCAAGAGTTAGATGATGTGAAAGTATTTGATACTTACATCCGCGTGGACAGTGGAATTGAGTGGTCGCAGGATAATAATGCACCGGTGATCGCATATAAGAAGAGCAGTAGAAGTGCGAAAGAGTACATGGAATTAACGAGAGAGATTGCAGCTACATTAAAAGGATAAACCAGAAAGGCAGGCAATAGATGCATCAGGAACTGATCCGGGAACTGGCGATGATCACAGATGAGGAACGCCGGATCCTTGAAGGAAAACAGGAGATCGATCCACAGCTTTATACAGAAAAGAAGGAAATGGTTGTGGACAGTGCGAAACTTCTGAAGAAGGGGAAGTTGATCCAGGTCAGACCGCATACTCGCTTTGTACATTTCCCGGCGCATACACACAATTATATAGAAGTAATTTATATGTGCCAGGGAACAACGACACATATCGTGAACGGCAATCAGGTTGTGCTCGAACAGGGTGACCTTCTGTTTCTGAATCAGAATGCAGTGCAGGAGATCCTTCCGGCCGGAGAGTATGATATTGCAGTGAACTTTATTGTCCTGCCGGAGTTTTTTAACACAGCATTCTCTATGATCGGGGCAGAAGAAAATCAGCTGAAAGATTTCCTTGTCGGGGCGTTGTGTGGAAGAGATGAAGAGACGTCTTATCTGTATTTTCATGTGGCTGATATTCTCCCGGTGCAGAATCTGATCGAGAATATGGTCTGGACGATCTTCTATGACATTTCCAATAAGCGAAGCAGTAATCAGATCACGATGGGACTTTTGTTTCTTCAGTTGTTGAATTATATGGATAAGATGGAAGCCGGCGGACGCAAATTTGATACAGAGATTATGGCGAATGTGTATCGCTATATTGAGGATCATTTTAAGGAAGGCACGCTGTCAGAACTGGCGGTAGAGATGAAAGTGGATGTCTATTGGCTGAGTCGTGAGATTAAGAAGAAATCAGGGAAAACATATAAAGAACTTCTTCAGGAAAAGAGGATGCAGCAGGCAGTGTATCTTCTGATAAACAGCAGGATTGCGGTGTCGGATATTATAGAAGCAGTTGGATACGACAATACAAGCTATTTTTATAGAAAATTTAAAGAACGCTACGGAATCAGTCCGAAAGAATATCGGATTGAAAACATGAATTAAAGATAAAGTATAGAGAGGATGCTATTTTTCACAGATGGCATCTTCTTTTTTTACGCGAATAGTAAACCGAAGACTATACTGAAGTGAGAGTTGGCAATTTGCATCAATAACAACGTATGGAAACAGATAAAAATAAAAAAACGACGAAATAAAATTGCGAAAATAATATCAAAATAGCACTATGCACAAAAGGAGATAGGATGTATAATGAAACATATGTGAAAAATACAAAAAGGAGGGGCACGATGTTAGATATATCCTATTACGAAAAAACAGATGAGATTATTGCACAGTATACATGTGAAGAAAAGTCTTTGATCCCGATTATACAGGGGATTCAGGAAGAATATCGCTATCTTCCACCGGAGCTTTTAACTTATGTTGCGGAGAAACTGGGAATCTCCGAGGCAAAAGCTTACAGTGTAGCAAGCTTTTATGAAAATTTTTCTTTTGAGGCAAAAGGAAAATATGTGATAAAAGTATGTGATGGAACAGCCTGTCATGTGCGCAAATCTATTCCGATTCTGGAAGGACTTTACAAGGAACTGGGGCTTGGAAAAAAGAAACACACAACAGATGACCAGTTGTTTACAGTGGAGACGGTTTCATGCTTGGGCGCATGCGGACTGGCACCGGCCGTAATGGTTAATGATGAAGTACATCCGAAAATGACACCTGAGAAAATGAGCGAGCTGATCAAGAAGCTGCGGGAGGAAGAGGAATGAGGATAGAAAACAGAATGCAGCTCCAGTTATGGAGAGAAGAGTGTAAGGAAAAGCGGCAGAAAGAAAACTGCTGTATTCTGGTCTGTGGAGGAACAGGATGTCTGGCAGGTGGTTCAGATAAAATATATGCCCGTTTGAAAGAACTAACTTCCAATATGGATCATGTAACAGTCAAAATCGGTGAAGAAATCGCTCATGTGGGACTTAAGATGAGCGGATGCCATGGATTCTGTGAGATGGGTCCGCTGGTTCGTATTGAACCTTATAACTATCTGTATCTGAAAGTAAAACTGGAAGACTGCGAAGAAATTTTTGAAAAGACGATTCTTCATGGAGAACCGGTTACAAGATTGATGTATGAAGATAATGGTCATGTATATCAGACACAGGAAGAAATTCCATTCTATGCCAAGCAGACCCGTCTGGTGTTGAGAAACTGCGGTCATATTGATGCAGAGCATATTGAGGATGCAATGGCGGTAGGAGCATATGAGTCTTTCGAAAAAGCTGTGTTTGAAATGACTCCGGAAGCAGTGATTAAGACGGTTACAGATGCAGGTCTTCGTGGAAGAGGCGGAGCAGGATTTCCGGCGGGAAGAAAATGGTCACAGGTAGCGAGTCAGCCGGAAAAGATCCGTTATGTAGTCTGCAATGGTGATGAAGGAGATCCGGGTGCATTTATGGATCGAAGCGTTATGGAAGGTGATCCTCACCGAATGATCGAAGGTATGATGCTGGCAGCTTATGCAGTACAGGCCCAGGAAGGATATATTTACGTTCGTGCAGAGTATCCGCTGGCAGTACGAAGACTGCAGATCGCTATCGCTCAGGCGGAAGAGAAAGGACTTTTGGGAGAGAATATCCTTGGAACAGGATTCAGCTTCAAATTACATATCAATCGCGGAGCAGGTGCTTTTGTATGCGGGGAAGGTTCCGCGCTTACAGCTTCGATCGAAGGCAAGCGAGGCATGCCGAGAGTAAAACCACCGAGAACAGTAGAACAGGGATTATGGGAGAAGCCAACCGTATTGAATAACGTAGAGACTTATGCAAATATCCCGATGATCATTAAAAACGGAGCAGACTGGTACAGCCGTATCGGTACACCGCAAAGCCCGGGAACGAAAGCGTTTGCCCTTACCGGAAATGTAAAAAATACCGGATTGATCGAAGTGCCTATGGGAATAAGTTTACGTGAAATCATCTTTGATATCGGAGGCGGTATCAAGGACGATAAAGGGTTCAAGGCAGTTCAGATCGGTGGTCCATCCGGTGGATGTCTGGTAGAATCCCAGCTTGACAGTAAGATGGATTTTGACTCACTGTCAAAGATCGGTGCCATGATCGGTTCCGGTGGACTTGTTGTTATGGATGAAGACACCTGTATGGTAGAGGTTGCAAGATTCTTTATGAACTTCACACAGAGAGAAAGCTGTGGAAAATGCGTTCCGTGCAGAGAAGGAACTAAGCGTATGCTTGAGATTCTGGAACGTATAGTTGCCGGAAACGGAGAAATGAGCGACCTTGATGAACTGGAAGAACTGGCAGACATGATTGAAAATACTGCCTTATGTGGTCTTGGAAAGAGTGCACCAAAGCCGGTTGTAAGTACGATTCATGCATTCCGAAAAGAATATGAAGAGCACATAATAGATAAGAAATGTCGTGCGGGAGTCTGTTCTAATCTTCGTGTGTTTAAGATTGATCCGGAGAAATGCAAAGGATGTTCGAAATGTGCGAAGAACTGTCCGGTAAATGCAATCACAGGAAAAATAAAATCACCATTTACAATTGATAATTCAAAGTGCATCAAGTGTGGAAGTTGTATCGATAACTGCCCATTTGGAGCTGTTTATACAGAGTAGGGAGGATAGAGATTTATGGGAATTATGACAATTGACGGACAGGCCATTGAGTTCACGGATGAACCTAATGTATTGTCTGTAATAAGAAAAGCCGGGATTGATATCCCTACCTTGTGTTATCATTCGGAATTATCTATCTATGGTGCCTGCCGATTATGCACGGTAGAAGATGACAGAGGGAAAACATTTGCTTCATGTTCAGAAAAGCCGAGAGACGGAATGATTATTTATACAAATACACCAAGGCTGATGCGCTACCGGAAACTGATACTGGAACTACTTCTGGCTGCTCACTGCAGAGATTGTACGACGTGTATCAAGAGTGGCGAGTGTCATCTGCAGGAACTGGCTCACCGTATGGGAGTTCATGAGATCCGCTTTGAAAATGTAAGAGAGATACAGCCAATTGATACAAGTTCACACGCAATTATCAGAGATCCGAATAAATGTATCCTGTGTGGTGACTGTGTCAGAATGTGTGATAATGTACAGAATATCAATGCAATCGACTTCGCGTATCGTGGAACTGATGCACAGGTAATACCGGCATTTAATAAGAAGATTGCAGAAACAGACTGCGTAGGTTGTGGACAGTGTCGTGTTGTCTGTCCGACCGGTGCAATCAGTATTCATACCAATATTGATGAAGTGTGGGAAGCTTTGGCAGACAAGAATACAAAGGTGATCGCTCAGATCGCTCCGGCTGTACGTGTTGCAATCGGTGATAACTTTGGTTATGCCAAAGGTGAAAATGTGATGGGCAAACTCGTTGGAGTACTGCATCGTCTGGGATTTGATGAAGTATATGACACATCCTATGGCGCAGACCTGACAGTTGTGGAGGAATCCAAAGAGTTTATTGAGAGATTTACTTCCGGTGAGAAGATGCCACTCTTTACCTCCTGTTGTCCGGCATGGGTAAAATATTGTGAGAATAAATATCCGGAATTCGTGCCGAATCTTTCAACATGCAGATCACCGCAGCAGATGTTTGGAGCAGTTGTAAGAGAGTATTATAAAGATCCTGAGAAAAATGAAGGAAAGAAAATCGTATCTGTATCAATTATGCCTTGTACGGCGAAGAAGGAAGAAATCTTACGTCCGGAATCTTATACAAATGGCAAGCAGGATGTTGATTACGTGCTCACAACAACAGAAATCGTAAGAATGATCCGCAAATCAGGAATTGTATTTGACAAAGTTGAGATCGAAGCAGCTGATGTACCGTTTGGTATCGGCTCCGGAAGTGGTGTGATCTTCGGTGTTACCGGTGGTGTTACAGAGGCAGTGCTCCGTAGGCTGCAGCAGGGACACAACAGAGTAGACATGGAGTCTATTAAAAAGAGTGGTGTGCGTGGGGACGACGGTATTAAAGTGCTGACTTATAATTATAATGGAAGAGAGATTAAGGCAGCAGTTGTAAATGGCCTTGCAAATGCAGATAAAGTATTGCAGCAGATAAAAAATCACGAAGCAGAGTATGATTTTGTGGAAGTGATGGCCTGCCGCAGAGGATGTATCATGGGTGGAGGTCAGCCGGTGAATGCAGGACCGAGAACCAGAAAAGCAAGAATGAAGGGCTTATATGATACAGATGTAAACACTCAGATCAAGAAATCAAATGAGAACCCAATGATTCTTTCCTTGTACGATACTTTGTTGAAGGGAAAAGAGCATGAGCTTCTTCATAGAAATTTCTCCGGTAAATAAAGTATCTGGTTGTGGAGAATTACATTTGAAATGAAGATATACATTTTCAACAAAAATAGTAATTGAAAATTGTACAAGGTGCAAAAGAGAACCCTAAAAACAAAATATAATGCAAATAAGGACGCTGTTTTTCGTAAATAGCGTCCTTTTTTTACATAAAAAGCGTGGGTATAATAAAGTCATAAGAAATGAACAGTAATAGAAAAATAACAAGGAGGCACCAAACAATGGGCAATTATTATCTGGCAGTTGATATCGGAGCATCCAGTGGACGTCATATGCTGGCATCCATGGAAGATGGAAAGATGAAACTGGAAGAGGTTTACCGTTTTCCAAATGGAATGGATAACAAAAACGGTACTTTATGCTGGAATGTAGATCGTCTTTTTACAGAAATCAAGAACGGATTGAAGAAATGTAAAGAACTTGGCAAGATTCCGGCAACAATGGGAATTGATACTTGGGGAGTTGACTATGTGCTTCTTGATGAGAAGGATCAGATCCTCGGAGATACAGTAGGCTATCGTGACAGTCGTACGAATGGAATGGATGAGAAAGTGTATGAAAAGATTTCCCTTTCCGCATTGTATGAGAGAACAGGTATCCAGAAGCAGATATTCAATACAATCTATCAGCTGATGGCTGTAAAAGAGACTCATCCGGAGTACCTTGAACAGGCAAAAGCAATCCTGATGATTCCGGATTACTTCCATTTTCTGCTGACAGGTGTGAAGAAAAATGAATATACAAATGCGACAACAGGACAGCTTGTGAATCCGACAACAAATGACTGGGATTATGAACTGATCGATATGCTCGGATACAACAAAGAGATGTTCCAGCCGGTATCTATGCCGGGAACAGTAGTAGGCGAATTTACACAGGACATTCAGAACGAGGTTGGATTCAACTGCAAGGTTGTTCTTCCAGCCACTCATGATACAGGCTCAGCGGTACTTGCGGTACCAACCAACGATGACAATGCCATTTATATCAGCTCCGGCACATGGTCTTTGATGGGGATTGAGAGAAAAGAAGCAGACTGCTCACTGAGAAGTATGCAGGCAAACTTCACAAACGAAGGTGGATACGATCACCGTTTCCGTTACCTGAAAAATATCATGGGACTCTGGATGATCCAGTCTGTAAAGAAAGAATTCACAGAGGATCTTTCTTTTGCAGAGATTTGTGAGAGAGCTTCCAAAGAGACAATCACATCTTTAGTAGACTGTAATGATGACTGCTTCCTTGCTCCGAAGAGCATGATTGAAGCTGTGAAGAAGTTCTGCCGTGATTCCAAGCAGCAGGTGCCTGAAACAGTGGGCGAGATTGCAGCAGTTATCTACAACAGTCTTGCAAAATGTTATGGCGATACGATCGAAGAAATTGAAGCATTAACAGGAAAAAAATACACTACAATCTATGTTGTCGGTGGCGGTGCCAATGCAGGATATCTTAACGAACTGACAGCAAAATATACAGGAAAAAAAGTTTCCGCGGGGCCTTCTGAAGCTACAGCAATCGGAAATATTGTTGTCCAGATGCTACATGATGGAGTATTTAAAGACCTGCCGGAAGCGAGAACATGTGTTGGAAAATCGTTTGATGTAAAAATATACGAAAAAATGTAGGAAGTAAAAATGATTACGGATATAATAAATATTTTCACGAAAATGGAGGAAGAAAAGATGACAAGATATGAATCCGCAAAAGAAATCTATGCAAAATTAGGAGTGGACACAGACGCAGCAATCGCGAAATGTAAAGAAATTCCGGTTTCTCTTCACTGCTGGCAGGGAGATGATGTAACAGGATTTGACCACGACGGCCCTCTGACAGGAGGAATCCAGACAACAGGAAACTATCCGGGAAAAGCAAGAACTCCGGAAGAACTGTTAGCTGATATGGATAAGGCAATGAGCCTGATGCCGGGTAAAAAGAAAATCAATGTTCATGCATGCTACGCAATCTTTGAAGATGGTGAATTCGTAGATCGTGATAAATTAGAGCCAAAACATTTCCAGAAATGGGTTGATTTTGCAAAAGAAAGAGGAATGGGACTTGATTTTAATCCAACATTCTTCTCACATCCAATGGTAAAAGACGGACTTACACTTTCAAGCCCGGATGAGGAAGTAAGAAACTTCTGGATCGAGCATGGAAAAGCCTGCATCCGCATTTCACAGTATTTTGCGGAGCAGACAGGAGTTCCTTGTGTAATGAATATCTGGACAGGTGACGGATTCAAAGATATTCCGGCTGACCGTATGGGACCTCGTGTACGCTACAAAGAGTCTATCGATGCAATCCTTTCCGAGCCATTTGACACAAACCTTGTAAAACCTTGTGTAGAGTCTAAAGTATTCGGTATCGGTGTTGAGGCTTATACAGTAGGGTCAGCTGAATTCTCACTGAGCTACGCTGCAATGAACAAAGACAAATGTCTGCCACTGATGGACAACGGACATTATCATCCAACAGAAGTAGTATCCGATAAGATTCCGGCACTGCTTACATTCTTCCCGGAGATTGCTCTGCATGTTACACGTCCGATCCGTTGGGATTCAGACCATGTAGTTCTCTTTGATGATGAGACAAAAGAGATCGCAAAAGAGATCGTTCGCTGCGAGAACGGAATTGACCGTACATATATTGCACTGGATTACTTTGATGCTTCCATCAACCGTATCTCCGCATGGGTAACAGGATTCCGCAGCTTCCAGAAAGCACTGCTTGATGCACTTTGTCAGCCAAGCGAGATGCTCAAAGAGCTTCAGGATACAAACCAGATGAGCAAGAAGATGGTTGTTATGGAACAGTGCAAGACACTTCCAATCGGTGATGTATGGGAAGAGTACTGCCATCAGTGTGGTGTAGAAGCTGAAGGATGGTTTGACGACATTCAGAAATATGAGGATGAAGTGCTGTCTAAGAGAGCATAATAAAGAGTGAAAAAATGGGGGATATCAGGAAATTGATATGCCCCATTTTTGTTCGAAAATGAGAAGTTGGTCAAGGAATGGAGTATCCTTTTTAAAACAAATTCAGATATTCCAGCGCCTGGCGGATTCCGCCATCTTCCAATGCGCCGGTCACATAATCAGCCTGTGCTTTCAAGTTTTCAGAACCATTTCCCATAGCAACCTTAAATCCGGCAGCCTGGAACATTGGCAAGTCATTGTTGCTATCGCCGAAAGCAATAACATCCCTCTTTTCGTATCCAAGTACATTACTCATAACACTGATCGCAAGTCCTTTGGAACAGCCTTTCATGACAAATTCAATCGTTCTTCCAACAAAAGATCCACTGTGAATAATATAATCATACCATAGGGATAATTCCTGGCATAATTTCTCTGGATTACATCCGGGTGTGCGCTTGGCACTTATTTTGTTAAAGTGAAGATTATGTTCATTTCCACGAATAGGAAGCAGTTTGTCACCGAGTTCCTGAGTGATCAGATCAGCAAACCAGTCTATGTCACTTGTATATTCATCCAGATTATAGTACATATAATCATTGCCTTCCAGTACAGGGATAAAACCGTTTGCCTTAATGATCTCTACGGTCTTCCATGCCAGATCAGTTGGCATCTCACGCTCAAATACCCGCGTTCCATTATATTCGATATATGCTCCAAGATTAGCGATAAGTCCGTCAAATCCAATCTCCTTCATAAGATATTCCGGAATAAAAGCGTTTGAACGACCGGTACAGATGAAAGTCTTATGTCCGTTTTTTCTCAGCTGTTGAAGTGCGAGCTTTGTATCTTCTGGTGTTCCTTTTACAATATCTAAAATTGTTCCATCGGCATCAAAGAAAAGACATTTTCCCATTGTAAGTATTCCTTCTATATTATAGTATTATCTCTCTCCTAAAAATCCCATGAATTTACGCACAGAGTAATTCAGGATAAGATCCTCCGGAATGTCAGCTTTTCGAGCCAAAGCTTCGGCATACTGGAAGTCACCGATATGTTCGGTGCCGTGGCTGTCACTGGAGAACAGAACCGGATAATTAAAGTGCTTGGACAGATTCAATATTAAGAGATCAGCGTAGGTCGTATCCCCACGATATCCATCCGGACTTAAAGAACTGTTATTGATCTCAAGCAGAACATGGTTCTCCATTGCAGCACGGAAAAGCGCAAAATAATCTACAGGGAATTTTTCGTCATCGCAATGACCGATGATATTAACATTAGGATTCTCCATAGTCTTGATATAAGCACGGGTGTTCTCATCTGCTGTTCCGGATTTAAAAATTGGACGATGCATACTTGCTATAACATAATCCAGAGACTCTAAAATTTCATCATCAAGATCCAGTTTTCCTTCCTGATCCAGAATATTTACCTCTGCACCGTAAAGCATTCTAACACCGAGACGCTTTGGTTGTGCAAATGCAAGGCTGCGGAAATAAGAAATGCGTCCGCCACCAAGCGTTTTTGGACCATGATCGGAAATTCCAAGCATCTTAAGCCCAGCTGCATTGGCAGCTTTTGCCATATCAGTCATGGTCGCACAGGTTCCGTGCCCGCTAGCGATGGAATGTGTGTGGATATCAAATTCATAAGAAGCCATATAATCCAACCCTTCTTTCTAATCGTTCACGCGGCAGACATTGTGTTGATTCATTCGCCATGCCGCATATATACCTTAAGTATGCGGTATTTTAAGTAAAATGTCAATAAATTCGAGGTGAAACGTAAAGAAAAAACAAATAAAACACAACATGAACCGTATTGGGATTTATTGTAACTTTACAGAAATATAATGTGGGATGTATTGTGTTTTGATTGACTTTGGGGGATAAATAAAGTATAATAAATGTTAATATTGGAAGAAAGGAGTTTAAGAGCAAAATGGGACTTTATACTTATGACAGTACTCCCATCCCGAAGTCGGACAGAATTCCAAAACTGGTAGAAAACCTGTATGCGAAGATGCCTGAGATTGAGTCGGCGAGAGCGGTACTGATTACGGAGTCGTACAAACAGACTGAGAATGAACCAATGATCATCCGTAGAGCAAAAGCGTTCCAGCATATTTTGGAGAATATTCCGATCACGATCCGTGACCTGGAACTTGTTGTTGGAAGCAGTACACTTGCTCCAAGAGGATGTCAGACATTTCCGGAGTTCTCTTATGAGTGGCTGGAGGCAGAGTTTGATACAGTTGAAACAAGAAGTGCTGACCCGTTCTATATCTCTGAGCAGACGAAGAAGGAACTGAAAGAGGCGAATGCTTACTGGAAAGGCCGTACAACAAGTGACCTGGCTACAGCATACATGGAGCCGGAGACATTACTTGACATTGAACACAATATCTTTACACCTGGAAACTATTTCTATAATGGTGTAGGACATGTGACAGTTAAGTATGGTGAAGTTCTCGAGATCGGATTTTCCGGAATCCGCAAGAAAGCAGAAGATGAGCTTGCTTCTATGAAGGTCAGTGATGGTAACTATCAGACAAAATCACGTTTCCTTGAGGCAGTGATGATCAGCTGTGATGCAGCAATCACATATGCCCGCCGTTATGCAAAGCTTGCACTTGAGATGGCTGAGAAATGTTCTGATCCGGTAAGAAAGAAAGAACTTCTTATCATTGCACAGAATTGTGCGAATGTACCGGAGAAGGGTGCGACAGGATTCTATGAAGCTTGTCAGTCCTTCTGGTTTGTACAGCAGCTGTTACAGATCGAGTCCAGTGGACATTCAATCTCCCCTGGAAGATTCGACCAGTATATGTATCCTTATTATAAGAAGGATCTCGACAGCGGAAAGATCACAAGAGAGTTTGCACAAGAACTGTTGGATTGTATCTGGGTTAAATTAAATGACCTGAACAAGTGCCGTGATGCGGCTTCAGCAGAAGGATTCGCAGGTTACAGTCTGTTCCAGAACCTGATCGTAGGAGGACAGAATGAAGAGGGCATAGATGTTACGAATGATCTTTCATTTATGTGTATTACATCATCTATGCATGTATTCCTTCCAATGCCTTCTCTTTCCGTAAGAGTTTGGAATGGATCACCACATGAATTCCTGATTTATGCAGCAGAACTTACAAGAACAGGAATCGGACTCCCGGCGTATTATAATGATGAGGTTATTATCCCGTCACTGGAGAGCCGTGGACTGACTTTACAGGATGCGAGAGACTACAATATCATCGGATGTGTAGAACCACAGAAGTCCGGCAAGACGAACGGATGGCATGATGCAGCATTCTTCAATATGTGTCGTCCGCTGGAACTGGTATTTTCAAATGGTGTGGACAAGGGTGTACAGATTGGTCCAAAGACAGGTAATGTTGAGGATATGAAGACATTTGATGAATTCTATGATGCATATAAAGCGCAGATGGATTACGCAATCGCACTACTTGTTAATGCTGACAATGCTATTGATATGGCACACGCAGAGAGAGCACCGCTTCCGTTCTTGGCAAGTATGGTCGATGACTGTATCAAGAGAGGAAAGACACTGGAACAGGGAGGAGCTGTATATAACTTTACAGGTCCGCAGGGATTCGGTGTTGCCAACATGGCAGATGCACTTTACGCAGTAAAGAAACTCGTTTATGACGAGAACAAGATTACAATGCATGACCTGAAGATGGCTCTTAGTACAAACTATGGAAAAGGTCTGAGCAGTGATGATGTTGCAGAGATGGTATCAGAAGTGGCTTCTGCTATGAAGTCTGCCGGACAGCCGGTAGGCGAGAAAGAAGTTGCGGCAATCCTGAAGACTGTTGTTGCAGCGACAGAATCAGAGCAGGTGAAGGCGAATGGTGAGAGAATCCTCAAGCTGATTGATGCAGTGCCGAAGTTCGGAAATGATATTCCGGAGGTTGATGCATTTGCAAGAGACGTTGCCTATACTTATACAAAACCACTGGAGAAATACAAAAATCCACGTGGAGGTATGTTCCAGGCGGGATTATATCCAGTATCAGCGAATGTACCGCTTGGCGGACAGACAGGAGCCACACCGGACGGACGTCTGGCACATATGCCGGTAGCCGATGGAGTATCGCCATCAGCCGGTAAGGATGTGAACGGACCGACAGCAGCTGCAAACTCCGTTTCCAGACTGGATCACTTTATTGCTTCGAATGGAACACTGTTCAATCAGAAGTTTCATCCGTCTGCACTGAGTGGAAGAGAAGGACTTGAGAAGTTTGTAGGACTGATCCAGTCATACTTTGATCAGAAGGGAAGCCACATGCAGTTTAACGTTGTCAGCCGTGAAACACTTCTGGACGCACAGGAGCATCCGGAACAGTACAAACATCTGGTTGTACGTGTAGCTGGATATAGTGCACTGTTTACGACATTGTCCAAGTCACTGCAGGATGATATCATCCGCAGAACAGAGCAGGGATTTTAAGAATAAGAGGGAGACAGCATGGAAGAATATCTGAAGACCAAAGGAAGAATCTTCGATATCCAGCGGTATTCCATCCATGATGGGAATGGAATTCGAACCATCGTGTTCCTGAAGGGGTGCGTGCTCAGATGCCGCTGGTGCTGTAATCCGGAATCGCAGCACTACGAGATCGAGACAATGATGGTGCAGGGAGAACCAAAAGTGATCGGTGAGGACACAACGGTTGCGGAAGTGATGAAGACGGTAGAAAAAGACCGTACTTATTATAGAAGAACCGGAGGCGGACTTACACTTTCCGGAGGCGAAAGCCTTTGCCAGCCGAAGTTCGCAAGAGACCTTCTGCGGGCAGCGAAAGAGTCAGGAATCACAACTGCGATGGAAAGTATGGGATGCGCACCATACAGCACAATCGAAGAGATTCTTCCATATTTAGACCAGTATCTGCTGGATATCAAACACATGAATCCAGAGAAACATAAAGAATTTACAGGACGCTCGAATGAACTGATGTTAGAGAATGCAAAGAAGATTGCAGACTCTCATATGACAGAGTTGAGCATCCGTGTTCCGGTAATCCCGGGATTCAATGATACAGAGATAGAAATCCGTGATATTGCCGAATATGTCCGCAAACTTGGCAATGTAAGAAGAATGCATCTTCTGCCTTACCACAGGCTGGGACAGGATAAATATGACGGACTGAACCGCCCATACCTGATGGGGGATGTAAAACCACCGACAAATGAAAAGATGGGACGACTTCTGAAAGTAGCAGAAGAAGTTTCCGGTGTAGAGTGCCGGATCGGTGGTTAAAAATAAAAAACACAATCAGATAATCTACACGAAGTCGAAAACAGAGAAAATAGTGAAAATAATCACAAGAAACAATAAAAACAACGGCTGTTCAAATTGACTAATGTGGGATTGTGTGGTAAAATAAGTTAAGAAACAACACAAAACAAAAGTTTTGACACGATTCCAAGGAGGAGAAAAAATGCAAAACGAATACGAAATCAAAAAAGAAATGTGTGAAATCGGAAGAAGAGTTTACAACCGTGGAATGGTTGCAGCTAATGACGGAAACTTTTCTGTAAAACTGAACGACCATGAGTTCCTGTGTACACCAACAGGTGTCAGCAAAGGATTCATGACACCAGAGTACATCTGTAAAGTAGATGAGAATGGTAATGTTCTTCAGGCAAACAAAGGATTCAGACCATCTTCAGAAATTAAGATGCACATGCGTGTGTACAGAGAGAGACCAGACGTTCAGTCTGTAGTACATGCTCATCCACTGTACGCTACAACATTCGCTATCGCTGGTATTCCGCTTACACAGCCAATCATGCCAGAAGCAGTTATCGCTCTTGGATGTGTTCCGATCGCTAAATACGGTACACCTTCTACAATGGAGATTCCGGACGCTGTCGAGCCATACCTTCAGCACTTTGATGCAGTTCTTCTTGAGAACCACGGAGCACTTGCTTACTCAGACAGCCTTCTGAGCGCATACCACAAGATGGAGTCTCTTGAGTTCTACGCACGTCTGTTATGGCAGTCCATGCAGATTGGCGGACCTCAGGAACTGAACGATGAGCAGGTTCAGAGACTGTACGAACTGAGAAGACAGATGGGACTTCCAGGAAAACACCCGGCAAACCTTTGCCCGAACGCTAAAGCTGGTAAGCCAAGCTGCCATTCATGCGGTGGAAACTGTGGCGGATCTTCAGCAGCAGCTCCAGAAGGAACAGATGCTGATCTTGTAGCTTCTATCACAAAGAAAGTTATGGAACAGCTGGGAAGATAATCTGACAGATTAGTAAAGGAGCAATGCTATGAATGAGCAGGAAATTACCAGTGCAGTTCAGGCTGTGCTGGATCAGATGAAGGAAGCAGCTCCACAATATACACACAAACATGTCTGTCAATGCAAAAAGCATCAGATGACATTGAAGCTTGCTAATGCCTTGATTGAAAAAGTTAAGGCAGAAGCGGCACGTGTGGGTGTGAATGCGGTTGTAGCAGTTTCCGACAAGGCAGGTAGACCTGTAGCCGTCCAGTGTATGGATGACGCCTACATAGCGAGCTTTGACATTGCATTAAACAAGACATATACTTCCGCGAGCCTTAAGATGTCCACAGCAGAGTTGAGTCAGTTGAGTCAGCCAGGACAGCCATTATACGGAATTCAGTTTACGAATGATGGTAAGATCGTGATCTTCGGAGGCGGAGAGGTACTCGAAGCTGATGGTAAGATCGTCGGTGCACTTGGTGTCAGCGGCGGAACTGCTGAACAGGACACAGCAATCGCAGCTTACGGAAAACAAGTCTTCAAGGAGGTATTAGAGTGTCTATAAATGAACAGATGGTTCAGGACATTGTACAGGACGTTCTTGCAAAGATGCAGATCGCTTCTGATGTACAGGGAGACCGCGGTGTATTCAAGGATATGAACGAGGCCATTGAGGCAGCGAAAGCGTCCCAGAAGATCGTGGCTAAGATGTCACTGGATCACAGAGAGAAAGTTATCTCCAACATCCGTAAAAAGATCATGGAGAATGCAGAAATCCTGGCCCGTATGGGAGTTCAGGAGACTGGCATGGGAAATGTCGGACATAAAATTTTAAAACACCAGCTGGTAGCTGAGAAGACTCCGGGAACAGAGGATATCACTACACAGGCATGGTCAGGAGACAGAGGTCTTACATTGATCGAGATGGGACCGTTCGGAGTAATCGGAGCGATCACACCTTGTACAAACCCAAGTGAGACAGTTCTCTGTAACACAATCGGAATGTTCGCAGGTGGAAATACAGTAGTATTCAACCCACATCCGGCAGCAATCAAAACATCAATCTACGCAGTTAATCTTCTGAACGAAGCATCTGTTGAGGTTGGTGGACCGGACAACATTGCTTGTACAGTAGAGCATCCGACACTTGAGACAAGTAACATCATGATGAAACATCCTGCAATTCAGCTGATCGCTGCAACAGGAGGTCCGGGAGTTGTTACAGCAGTTCTTTCTTCAGGAAGAAGAGGAATCGGAGCTGGAGCAGGTAACCCACCGGCACTCGTTGATGAGACAGCAGATATCCGTAAGGCAGCTGAGGACATTGTAAACGGATGTACATTTGATAACAACCTTCCGTGTATCGCAGAAAAAGAGATTGTTGCAGTTGATTCTATCGTTGATGAACTGATGCACTACATGGTAAATGAGCAGGGATGCTACCTGGCTTCCAAGGAAGAGCAGGATGCACTGACAAATGTAGTTCTTGCAGGCGGAAAGCTGAACAGAAAATGTGTTGGACGTGATGCAAAGACACTGCTTGGAATGATCGGAGTTACAGTTCCGGACAATATCAGATGTATTACATTTGAAGGACCAAAGGAACACCCACTGATCGCAACAGAGCTTATGATGCCAATTCTTGGTGTAGTAAGAGCGAAAGATTTCGACGATGCTGTAGAGCAGGCTGTATGGCTTGAGCATGGTAACAGACATTCCGCTCACATTCATTCCAAGAATGTAGATCGTATTACAAAATATGCAAAAGCAATTGACACAGCAATTCTTGTTAAGAACGGACCATCCTATGCGGCACTTGGATTCGGAGGCGAAGGCTTCTGTACATTTACAATTGCCAGCAGAACTGGTGAAGGACTTACAAGCGCAAGCAGCTTCACAAAGAGAAGACGTTGCGTAATGACAGACAGCTTATGTATAAGATAACGGAGGTATAGACAATGGAAATGAATTCTGCTAATGTAGAAGCTGTTGTAAAACAGGTACTTGAGAGCATGCTGGAAAAGAAAGTTCCAGAAGCAGCTCCGGCACAGAAAGCAGCAGGAAATGAAATTCCAAAGACAGCTCATGTAGCTATGCTTACAGCACTTGAGCATTTTGAGATCAAAGAGTATCCGATGCCGGAAGTTGGTGACGGAGATATTCTTGTTAAAGTTGAAGGATGTGGTGTTTGTGGAACAGACGCTCACGAATTCAAGAGAGACCCATTCAGTCTTATTCCTGTAGTACTCGGACATGAGGGAACAGGTGAGATCGTTAAGATGGGTAAAAACGTTAAAGTTGACAGCGCTGGAAAAGCTCTGAATCTTGGAGATAAAGTTGTTACATGTATGATCTTCAAGGATGATCCGGAGATCACAATGTACGACCTCAACAAACAGAACGTAGGCGGAGCTGATGTATACGGACTTCTTCCGGACGATGATGTTCATCTGAATGGATGGTTCTCAGATTACATCCTGATCCGTGAGGGATCTACAGTATTCAACGTAAGTGATCTGGATCTGAAATCCCGTGTACTGATCGAGCCATGTGCAGTACTTGTACATGCAGTAGAAAGAGCTAAGACAACAGGAATCTTAAGATTCAACAGCAGAGTTGTTGTTCAGGGATGTGGACCAATCGGACTGATCTGTATCGCAGTTCTTCGTACAATGGGTATTGAGAATATCGTAGCTGTAGACGGAGAGCAGAAGAGACTTGACTTTGCTAAGAGAATGGGAGCTGAGAAGTCAGTTAACTTCAAAGATTTCCAGGGAATCGATGCACTTGCACAGGGAGTAAAAGATGCATTCGGCGGACATGCTGCTGACTTCGCATTCCAGTGTACAGGATCACCGATCGCTCATGCAAACATTTACAAATTCATCCGCAATGGTGGTGGACTTTGTGAGCTTGGATTCTTTATCAATGGTGGAGATGCAACAATCAACCCACACTTCGATCTTTGCTCAAAAGAGATCACACTGGTTGGCTCATGGGTATACACTCTGAGAGATTATGCAACTACATTTGATTTCCTTAAGAGAGCAAAAGCAATCGGACTTCCGATGGATGATCTGATCACACACGAGTTCCCGCTCGAGCAGATCAATGAGGCTCACCAGACAAACCTGGCTATGAAAGGTCTTAAGATTGCAATCATCAACAAATAAGGTGAGAGAGTATGGAAGCAGTAGGTATGCTGGAAGTATTCGGACTTGCAACAGCATTTGCAGCGGCTGACGCCGGATGTAAAGCAGGAAATGTAAGACTGGAGAACTTCGATAAAAATAAACCTGCGAATGCAGACGAATTGCCTGTACCGTTGATCGTAATGGTCAAGTTCCGCGGACAGGTTGCAGATGTGGAGGCAGCACTTGAGGCTGCTACAGCGAAAGCAGAGTCAATGACAGGAATTGTCACAAAGTATAAGATCTCAAGACCGACTGAGGACACTGAGAAGATGCTTAAGCTTAACGCATTTGACAAAGGAACACCACACAAAGTAACAGACGAAGAAGTCGAAGAAATTTAGGAGGATATTACAATGGCAATGGCACAGCTTGCATTAGGAATGGTAGAAACAAGAGGACTTACAGCAGCAATCGAGGCTGCAGATGCAATGACAAAAGCAGCAGAGGTTACACTTGTAGGAACAGAGAAAATCGGATCCGGACTTGTAACAGTTATGGTTCGTGGAGATGTTGGAGCTGTTAAAGCAGCAGTTGAGACAGGTGCTGACGCAGCTGGAAGACTTGGAGAACTCGTAGCTACACACGTAATCCCAAGACCACACAACGACGTTGAGAAGATCCTTCCTACAGTATAGTTTGAAGTCAAACAGCTAGAAAAGGAGCAGTCTCATGGGAAAAGCGTATGGATTCTTTGAAATCCCAAGCGTTACGGCAGCAGTGGTAGCCGTGGATATCATGTGCAAGACTGCTGATGTGCAGTTCGTTACATGGGAGAAAAAACTTGGTGGAAGACTTGTCACGATCATAATTCGTGGTGATGTATCCGCAGTTGCGCAGGCCATTGAAGCTGCCGAGCAGAATGGAATCAAAAAACCAGTGAGCACAGTAGTGATCCCAAGTCCTCATGAGGAGATCTTGAGAATCATTAACACAAGTGTAAACAAGGTTGTATAGGAGGCAGCTACAGATGGCAGACGAAAAAGAAAAGAAAACAACAACAGCCAAAGCGCCAGCCAAAACTGTACGCAGAGTAAGAAAGACGGCGCAAAAGGCAGAAACGGTTCAGAAGAAACCGGAAGTTCAGAAGGAGGAACGCAGAATGTCACAGGAAGCATTAGGAATGGTTGAAACAAGAGGACTTGTAGCATCTATCGAGGCAGCAGATTCAATGTTAAAGGCTGCTAACGTAGCACTCGTTGGAACAGAGAAGATCGGATCTGGTCTTGTAACAGTTATGGTTCGTGGAGACGTTGGAGCAGTTAAATCAGCAGTTGAGTCTGGAGCAGAGTCAGCAGGAAGACTTGGAGAGCTTGTAGCTACACATGTAATCCCAAGACCACATACAGATGTTGAGAAGATTCTTCCACAGATCAAATAATAGTCAAAGGTAAATAAAACCGGTACTTTCAGGGGATTAAGCGCCGGGCGCTGATCCCCTGAGAGTGCTTAAACAAGTAAGTGGAGCAATCCACTTTGCGAGGAGACACAAATATGGATAACAGTAATGTGGAATTAATTACAAAAATGGTTCTCGAAGCAGTAGAGAAAAAGAATGCTGCTCAGTCTGGAGAAGGTTTTCTCGTTCCAATCGGAGTGTCCGCAAGACATATCCATCTCACACAGGAGCATGTCGAGATTCTGTTTGGAGAAGGCTACCATCTTACAAAGTTCAAAGAACTTATGGGTGGACAGTTTGCATCAAACGAAAAGGTTACAATTGTTGGTCTTAAATTAAGAGCAATCGAGAATGTAAGAGTTCTTGGACCAGTCAGAAAGAATACTCAGGTAGAAATTTCTGCAACAGATGCAATCAGCCTCGGTGTAAAAGCACCAATCAGAGAATCAGGAAATATTGCAGGAAGCGCACCAATCGCGATCATCGGACCAAAAGGTGCGGTGTATCTGAACGAGGGATGCATTGTCGCGAAGAGACATATTCACATGGCTCCGAAAGATGCGATGGCAGCAGGAGTTCATGATGGTGATATCGTATCTGTAAAAGCAGATAATGAGAGAGGAACCATCTTTAATAACGTACAGATCCGTGTAGATGACAGCTTTACACTTGAGATGCACATCGATACAGATGAAGCAAATGCAGCGCAGATTAAGAGCGGGGATACCGTGAGGATCGTATCATGTTAATGGGAAAAGTTGTTGGCAGTGTTGTATCAACACGCAAGAATGAAAACTTAGTCGGAAATAAATTCATGATTGTAGAAGTGGCAGATCATATGCGTCAGGGAGCAAAACAGATCATTGCAATCGATAAGATCGGCGCAGGAATCGGCGAATACGTTCTGGTTGTACAGGGAAGTGCTGCGAGAATCGGAAGTGGTATGCCGGAAGCACCGATCGATGCTGCAATCGTTGGAATTATTGACGAAGGATTAGGACTGGAGTAGTGAAATTATGGATATGAAAGAATTAAGCAGCATATTGCAGCAGAACGGTATCGTTGGTGCTGGTGGTGCAGGCTTTCCTACATATGCTAAATTAGATGAACGTGCAGAGACAATCATTCTGAACTGTGCAGAGTGTGAGCCACTGCTTCGACTTCACAGACAGCTCCTTGAGAAATATGCAAAGGAGATCATTGATACATTTCATATGATCGGCGAGACAGTCGGTGCGAAAGAAGTCATCATTGGTATTAAGAAAGCTTACACAGCAACGATCGAAGCTGTAAAGGCCGTTATGGGACAGTATCCGGAAGTAAGACTTGGACTGTTGGATGAAGTATATCCGGCAGGTGATGAGGTTGTTCTTATTTATGAGACAACAGGTAAAGTTGTAAGACCGGGCGGACTTCCAATCGAAAGCGGCGTAGCTGTATTCAACGTAGAGACAGTTTACAATGTATACAGAGCACTGAATGAGAAGACACCCGTTGAGGACAAGCTTGTATCAGTAGTAGCTGAGGTAGAGCACCCGATCACAGTTCGTGTTCCAATCGGAACACCACTGGAAGAGGTAGTAGCTCTTGCCGGCGGTGTAACTACAAAAGATGCAGTTTACTTCGTTGGTGGACCTATGATGGGTAATATCGGAACAGGAGCGCAGCCTGTTACAAAGACAACAAATGCAATCCTTGTTCTTCCGAAAGACCATCACATCATTCAGAAGAAATTAAAGAAAAACTCAATCGATATGAAGAGAGCAGCAGCTTGCTGTTGCCAGTGTACAATGTGTACAGACTTATGTCCAAGACATCTGTTAGGACATCCGATTGAGCCAAATAAATTTATGCTTGCAGCAACATGCAAGGATGTACAGGAGCCGAACATCTTCATCAATACGTTGTTCTGCTCATCCTGCGGACTTTGTGAGATGTATTCCTGTTTCCAGGGACTTTCACCAAGAAGTCTTATGGCAGAGTACAAGGGAGGTCTTCGTGCAAACGGAATCCGTCCTCCGAAAGTAGAAGCAAAACCTGTAGGACCGGAAAGAGAATACAGAAAAGTTCCGATGGAGAGACTTATGGCGCGTCTTGATCTTACGAGATATAACCGTGAAGCACCGCTTGATGAATCAGCAGTGCCGGTTAAGACAGTACGTATTCTGTTAAGTCAGCATATTGGAGCACCTGCTTCTGCAATTGTGAAAGCAGGCGACATGGTAACTAAAGGACAGATGATTGCTGAACCAGGAAAGGGATTAAGCGTTGGAATCCACGCATCCGTGAATGGTTTAGTTACAGAAGTAAATGAGAAATATATTGTCATAGAATCTCAGGAAGGACGTGCAGGCAATGAGTAAGGCTATTGGAATGGTAGAATATAAGACTGTTTCAGCAGGTATTACCGCAGCTGATGCTATGGTAAAGACTTCTGAAGTCAGCATAATCGAAGCACAGACAGTATGTCCGGGCAAATATATCGCGATCATTACAGGTGACTTAAGTGCCGTTAAAGCAGCAGTGGATAATGCAAAAGAGATGCATGGTCTTCACCTGATCGACAGTTTTGTGCTCGGTAATCCGCATGAGTCCATCTTCCCGGCAATCTACGGTGCTGCACATATTGAAGACGTATCCGCTCTTGGTATTATGGAGACATACGATGCATCTTCAATTATTGTAGCTGCTGATGAGGCTGCGAAGACGGCTATCGTTGATTTGATCGAGCTTCGTATCGCACGTGGTATGTGCGGAAAATCCTACATGCTGCTCACTGGTGAAGTGGCTGCTGTAGAAGCTGCAATCGAAAAAGCTAAGGAAGCAATCAAAGATAGAGGAATGTTCCTTGACTCTTCCGTTATTGCTCATCCGGATGCTCAGATTCGCGACGCAATCTTATAATGAACTCTGCTTTAATGTCTGAGGGAATTATAGTTCAATACCAGTAACATTATATTGGACTTAGGACAGGAGGCAGTTAGATGCTTGCGATAGAGAGAAGAAATGAAATATTAGAAAAACTGCAGAACGACAGAAGAGTCGTAGTAAGCGAACTGAGTCAGATTTACGAGGTTTCCGAGGAGACAATCCGAAGAGACCTCGATAAACTGGTTCAGGACGGTTTCGCCATAAAAAGCTATGGCGGTGCCGTGATCAATGAAAATGTGAATATCGAGCTTCCGTTCAACATCAGAAAGAATCGCAATATTGTTGGTAAACAGCATATTGCGGAACTGGTGAGTGAACAGATCAAAGATGGGGACAGCATCATGCTTGATGCAAGTTCTACAGCAGTGTATGTTGCAAAGACGCTTCTCGAACAGGGAAAGAAGAATCTTACCGTGCTCACAAACTCTGTGGAGATTGTCATAGAGCTTTTTGGGGCGCAGGATTGGAAGGTTCTCTCTACCGGAGGAGAGTCAAGAGAAGGATCCTTTGCACTGGTAGGTTATCAGACAGACCGGATGCTTCGATCTTATCATGTAAATAAGGCAATTATCTCTGCAAAGGGAATCGATATGAACGCTGGACTTACAGATTCGGATGATCTGCATGCGAATAATAAGCGAACAATGCTGACAAGAGCAAAAGAAAAAATTCTTGCTGTAGACAGCAGTAAGTTCGATCAAGTAGCATTTGCTGAGATAGGTTCATTAGATCAGATCACAACTATAGTTACGGATGCAAAGCCGGAAACAAGATGGCTTCAGCATTTTGATAAGATTGGTGTAAAATGTATCTATCCAAAGTAAGGAAGGGCAGTTATGAAAAGCTTTCAGATTAAAACTAGAGTAAATTTTGGAGATAATGCGCTGGATCGACTGGCAGAAGTGCCATATAAGAAGATCCTGATTGTTACAGACCCATTTATGGCGAAAAGCAAAAATCTGAACCTGATTCTCGATCCAATCAAAAAAGCAGGTAAGGAATATGATATCTTTCAGGATATTGTTCCGGATCCACCGATTGAAAAGATCAGTCTCGGTGTTAAGAAAATGCTTGAATATAAGCCGGATGCAATTGTTGCAGTTGGTGGCGGATCAGCAATTGACTCCTCCAAGTCAATCCGTGAATTTGCACTTCGCGTAGATCATTACGCAGAGGTAGGGCTGATTGCAATTCCAACAACAAGCGGTACAGGATCAGAGGTAACTTCATTTGCCGTTGTATCAGACCCGGCAGAACAGAGAAAATATCCACTTGTATCCTGGGAATTGACACCGGACGAGGCAATCCTCGATGCAGAACTTGTAAAGAGTGTGCCACCGGCGATTACAGCAGATACAGGAATGGACGTATTTACACACGCACTTGAAGCATGTGTAAGTACAGAGAGAAGCGATTTCTCAACAGCACTTGCAGAGAAATCAATCGAGTTGGTTGGAGTATTCCTTCTCAGAGCATATCTGGATGGAAATGATACTCATGCACGTCAGAAGATGCATTCCGCATCCTGTCTGGCAGGACTGGCATTCAACTCAGCATCTCTCGGACTGAACCATGGTATGGCTCATCAGTTAGGTGCAAAGTTCCACATCCCACACGGACGTGCGAACGCAATGCTTCTTCCACATATCATTGAATTCAACAGTGATATCAATAAACATAGTAAGAGTCAGAAAGAATATCTTCCGGCTGTTAAGCGTTATGCAACCGTAGCTCAGATCCTTGGACTGAGCAGCTACAATGAGATCATGACAGTTAGATCCCTTGTAAACTGGGTACAGTTTATGTTAAAAGAGATGGATATTCCGCTGTCAATCTCTCAGATGGGTACAATCTCAGAGGAAGAGTACTTCAATGCAATCGACAGTATGGCAGATGCCGCACTTGAAGATGGATGTACAGCAACAAACCCGAGAGTACCAAATAAGGAAGATGTTATTGAAATCTACAAGAAATTGTGGAAATAATAAGTGTAAAAAGAAGTAAAAAAGAAGCTGCGTATTGTAGCTTCTTTTTTTACACTCTCTTTTGCTTCTATTTTTAGGCATGTTTTTAAAGTTCTCGGGTAACGGTACCTATTTATTAATTGAGTGTTATCTGAAAGAATTGTTGTATATACTATATCAAATACCTGGGAAATGGACAGGAAGCGCGAAATGAAATTATCTATTTATATAGGAGCAGCAATGGGAGTTTTTCTGGTAGTGATTCTGGCAATGGCAGGAAGAAACGGAATGATTCCTCAGAACCAGAAAAATAATGTTATGAAACAGTCAGAAGTAGAACAGAAATCAGATTCTGACATGCAAAACGAAAAGGAAGCAGTTGCGGAAGAGGCAACAGATTCGATAGAAGAAGTTGCACAGACTGACAGCGCAGCAATAACAGCACAGATGTGTTCTCCGGCCGGACAGTATCCGGTCATGGGGGAGAGTGTTGTTACGGTGGATGAACTTGCAGATTATTTCAATCAATCGGGATACGAATATCCGTCGGAAGAACTGGCAAAAGGTGGAGCAGATACCATAGAAACATTCTGCCAGATCTACTGTGAAGAAGCAGAGGCAGAAGACATCCGGGCAGAGGTTGCATTTACCCAGGCAATGAAAGAGACCGGCTTTCTTCAGTTTGGTGGAGATGTAAGTATTGAACAGTTTAATTTTGCCGGAATAGGAACAACCGGTGGAGGAGTGCCGGGGAATTCTTATCCGGATGTCAGAACAGGAGTGCGGGCACAGATCCAGCATCTGAAGGCCTATGCGACAGATGAACCGCTGAATCAGACTTGCGTGGATAACCGTTATGAATATGTGAAAAAAGCTTCCGCACCTTATGTACAATGGCTGGGACAGAAAGAGAACCCGGAAGGAGCCGGTTGGGCGACAGGAGAGAACTACGGGTATGATATTGCAGGGATGTTGCAACATTTACTTTTAAAAGAGCAAGGTTAAGAAGATAAGGCTGGACTTCCGGCGGTGGTTATGATATTTTAAGATTTCTTAAAGAAAGGGAAATCCCTTGACAAATCAGCCTTTGACAGCTATAGTAGTAACAGTTAAAAAGTATTTAACAACTATGTAAAGATACAGGTGTTGAAGAAGAGGAGTACATCATTACTTCCCACAGAGAGAACCGTTCAGATTGCTAAGAGGATCTGGCTGTGAGACGGTTTGGAAAAAGGATGATGGAAGGTAGCTTCGAAGCCGGAATTCTGAAAGGTCGAAGAGGTTGGATAGGAGTTCCCGGAGTCGTTCACGTTACAGAACGAAGAGATGTATATGTAAAGAACAAGGTTAATACAAACAGTAACAAGTTCTTACATATATAAATAAGGTGGTACCGCGAGATTTTCGCCCTTTACGTGAAGTAGAGGGCGTTTTCTAGTTATAGAAGAAAGAGATATCCACTTTAAAAACAGAGATATCCACTTTTAAAACAATGAGATTGTGGAAAACAATTACAAAATTAACATAATATGTGGAAAAAGGAGAACAATCATGAGCAAAGAACTCGCAAAGACTTACGATCCGAAACAGATCGAAGAGAAACTCTATGAGAAATGGTGTGAGAACAAGTATTTTCATGCTGAAGTAGACAGAAGTAAGAAACCATTTACAACAGTAATGCCGCCTCCGAATATTACAGGAAAGCTGCATATGGGACATGCACTTGACAATACACTGCAGGATATCCTGATCCGTTACAAGAGAATGGAAGGATATAACGCACTGTGGATTCCGGGAACAGACCATGCAGCAATCTCTACAGAGGTTAAGGTTACAAATCAGCTCAAAGAAGAGGGAATCGACAAGAAAGAACTCGGACGTGAGGGATTCCTTGAGAGAACATGGCAGTGGAAAGAAGAATATGCAGGAACAATCGAGAACCAGTTGAAGAAGCTTGGTATTTCCTGTGACTGGGACAGAGAGCGTTTCACAATGGACGAGGGATGTTCTAAGGCTGTAGAAGAAGTATTCATCAATTTATACAACAAGGGATATATTTACAAAGGTTCCAGAATCATCAACTGGTGTCCGAAATGTAAGACATCTCTGTCAGACGCAGAGGTAGAGCATGAGGATCAGGACGGAAACTTCTGGCATATTAAGTACCCGATCGCAGGAACAGACCGTTTCCTTGAGATTGCAACAACACGTCCGGAGACACTGCTTGGAGATACAGCGATCGCCGTTCACCCGGATGATGAGAGATACAAAGATATCGTAGGAAAGATGGCAATCCTTCCGCTTGTAAATCGTGAGATTCCGATCGTTGCAGACTATTATGTAGACAAAGAATTCGGAACAGGTGCTGTTAAGATCACACCGGCACATGACCCGAATGACTTCGAGGTAGGAAAGCGTCATAACCTTCCGGAGATCAACATCATGAATGATGATGCGACAATCAACGAGAAGGGTGGAAAATACGCAGGAATGGATCGTTACGAGGCCAGAAAGGCAATCGTAGCAGATCTGGATGAGCAGGGATACCTTGTAAAAGTTGTTCCGCACATGCATGCAGTAGGAACACATGATCGTTGTGGTACAACCGTTGAGCCGCTGATCAAACAGCAGTGGTTTGTAAAGATGGATGAGCTTGCAAAACCGGCGATCAACGCACTGAAGACTGGTGAACTTCGTTTCGTACCGGAGCGTTTTGACAAGATTTACCTTCACTGGCTTGAGAATATCAAAGACTGGTGTATCTCCCGTCAGATCTGGTGGGGACACAGAATTCCGGCTTATTACTGTGATGAGTGCGGTGAATTTGTAGTTGCGAAAGAAGCACCGGAGAAATGCCCACACTGTGGATGTACACATTTCACACAGGATGAAGATACACTTGATACATGGTTCTCTTCCGCACTGTGGCCGTTCTCCACACTTGGATGGCCGGAGAAGACAGAAGACCTTGACTACTTCTATCCGACAGACGTTCTTGTAACTGGATATGATATCATCTTCTTCTGGGTAATCCGTATGGTATTCTCAGGATATGAGCATACAGGAAAAGCTCCGTTTAACACAGTACTGATCCACGGTCTTGTAAGAGACTCTCAGGGACGTAAGATGAGTAAGTCTCTTGGAAATGGTATCGATCCGCTTGAGATCATCGACAAGTACGGTGCAGATGCCCTGAGACTGACACTGATCACAGGAAATGCACCTGGTAACGATATGCGTTTTTACAACGAGCGTGTTGAGGCAAGCCGTAATTTTGCAAACAAAGTATGGAATGCATCAAGATTTATCCTGATGAACATGGAGAAGAACGTTGTAGAAGAACCGGAAGACTTCCTGCTGAAACCAGCAGACAGATGGATCCTTTCCAAGGTAAACAGTCTGACAAAAGAAATGACAGAGAACATGGATAAGTTCGAACTCGGTATCGCAGTTCAGAAAGTTCATGACTTTATCTGGGATGAGTTCTGTGACTGGTATGTAGAGATCGCAAAATATCGTATCTACCATGCGGAGGAAGATTCACAGTCTGCAAACTGTGCTCTGTGGGTACTTAAGACAGTACTTGGACAGGCACTTAAGCTCCTTCATCCATTTATGCCATTTATCACAGAAGAGATCTACGGAGCACTTGTACCGGAGGAAGAGTCACTGATGATGTCAAGCTGGCCGGCATACAGAGAAGATTGGGAATTCCCATATGCTACAGAAGTTATTGAGCATGTAAAAGCAATCACACGCGGAATCAGAAATATGCGTGCTGAGATGAATGTTCCGAATAACAAACGTACAAAGGTTTATATTATCAGCAGTGATTCAAAACTGCTTACAGCACTTGAAGTACTCAAGGAATCTGTAAAACCGTTGATGCTGGCAAACGATATTATTCTTCACTATGAGAAGAAAGATGTTGCTGATGATGCAGTATCTATCGTTGTTCCGGGAGCAACAGTTTACCTGCCGCTGGAAGACCTTGTAGACTTCGAGCAGGAGAGAGAAAGACTGAAGAAAGAGGAAGAGAGACTCAACAGCGAGATAAAGAGAGCACAGGGAATGCTTGCAAATGAAAGATTCACAAGCAAAGCACCTGCAGATAAAGTTCAGGCTGAGCGTGATAAACTTGAGAAATATACAAAGATGCTTGAGCAGGTAAAAGAGAGAATCGATAGTCTCAGATAACTGTGGGGGGAGAAAAGCTGCGAAAAAGCAGGAAACTGCAAACAGCAGTTTAGACACAGTATCAGGTATTAGACGGCAAAAAGTCGCACGGCAGAAAGGAGCTAAGATCCCATGCCGTGCATTTTGCCTATAAGAAAGAGGTTATAGATGAAGCGGATTCATATTAAAAAACCAGATATCAAAGGATTTTTTACAAAGGTCAAAAATCTGAAACCGGAAGATATCAAGAGACACTATCAGGAGAAAAAAGCAAGACGCCAGAGAATCCTGGAACAGAGAAGAAACAGTAAATTTGCGAAAAAGATGCAGCCGGTTTATAAGTGGATGAACAGATTTTCACTCGTCCTTCATTATCTGCTGGCCTGTGTTTTAAATTTTTTGATTGAGGTGATCTCAAGGCATTCCTTTTTTGAAGCATGGAGCTACATGACAGGAACACCGCTCGTGTTTCTGTTTAACGCATTTTTAATTTTTGCAACATTTATGATTGTTTATCTGTTCCGCAGACGTGTATTTGTCAGAATTCTTCTCAGTGTATTCTGGCTGTTTCTGGGAGCATGTAACGGATATCTGCTCCTGAAGCGAGTGACACCGTTCAATGCACAGGACTTGAAAGTTCTGTCAGATGCTTTGGAACTGACAAGCAATTACTTTAATGGTTTTGAGATCGTGATGCTAACCATTGGAATCGTTGCTGTTGTTTTGTGGGTGATTTCCATGTGGCGCCGCGGTGGGCAGTATACTGGAAAGATGCACCGCATTATTGCAGTGATCGCTGTTGTGGCATCCGGATTTGCCTATGTAGGACTTACTGATGTTGCAATCGACAAGCGAGTGATCTCAAATTATTTTGGAAATATCGCATTTGCTTACGAAGACTATGGATTCCCATATTGCTTCGCAGCAAGCTTATTTAATACAGGAATCAATCAGCCGGCCGGTTACAGTGAAGAGACGATGGCAGAGATCAACAAGGATGGATGTCTTAACGTGAGTGAGACAAGCCGTTCAAAAGAGGAACTGCCGAATATCATGTTTGTCCAGCTGGAATCTTATTTTGATCCGACAGAGGTAGAATGGCTGAGATTTTCCGAGGATCCGATCCCAAATCTCAGAAAGCTTTATGCTGACTATTCTTCCGGATATTTTAAAGTTCCATCTGTCGGAGCAGGTACAGCGAATACAGAGTTCGAGGTGCTTACCGGAATGAATATGCGTTTCTTCGGACCGGGAGAGTATCCATACAAGACTTATGTGAAGACGACACCTCTTGAGAGTGCGGCAAGTGCGCTTTCATCCCTTGGATATGGTGCAGAGGCGCTTCACAACAACGGCGGTAATTTCTACAGTCGTGCCAAAGTATACAACAACATGGGATTCGACCATTATACAAGTAAGGAATTCATGAATATCTTAAAGACGACTCCGAAGGGATGGGCGACAGACGATATTCTTGTTCCAAACATCATGGAGTCTTTGGACACAACAGACGGAACAGATTTTGTATGTACAATCAGTGTGCAGGGACATGGAGATTATCCGACAGAGCCGACCTTGGAAAATCCGGAGATCAATGTAACCGGAGTGGAAGATGAAGGCAAGAGAAATGCATGGGAGTACTATGTAAATGAAGTCCATGAGATGGACAAATTCGTTGGACAGCTGATCGATGCAATCGAGCAGAGAGGGGAACCGACAGTGCTCGTATTCTACGGAGACCATCTCCCGACACTTGGTCTGGAAGCAAAAGACCTGAAAGGAAAATATCTGTACAATACGAATTATGTTATCTGGGACAATATTGGACTGGAAAAGAAAGATGGGAATATCGCTGCTTACCAGATTATGGCAGAAGTCTTTGATCGTTTGGATATTCATACAGGAACTATTTTCAATTACCATCAGCAGAGAAGACAGACAAAGAATTATCTTGCTGATCTGGAATTACTCCAGTATGATATCATGTACGGAAAACAGTATGTATACAAGGACAGTGGAGCTCCAATCACAGAAGGACATATGGTCATGGGGGTAAAGGATGCGACGATCACCAGTGTTGTGGAGCAGCTGAAAGGAACTTATAGCATTTACGGAGAGAACTTTACAAAACAAAGTAAGGTTTATATCAACGGAGAGAAGCAGACAACAAAATTCCTGAACAATACAAGACTGGATCTGAAAGAGTCAGAAATCAAAGATGGCGATCAGATCATGGTTGCGCAGTGCGGTTCAAGCAATACAATCTTCCGTACATCGAAGACTTATGAATATACAGGAGGCCAGCTTGTAGAAGTGACAGACCAGGATACGGATGTTGAGAATGGAAGACAGGCCTTTGTAGAACAAAAGGAAGAAAAGAAAAAATGACCTATAAGGAAATCGTAACCTATATAGAAGAAATTCCGAGATTTACAAGAAAGCACTCTCTGGCTCATACCAGAGAGATGCTTCTGTTTTTGGGAAATCCGCAGAATGGAAAGAAGATCATTCATGTAGCGGGAACGAACGGAAAAGGTTCTGTATGCGCTTATCTGGATGCGATGCTCAGGGCAGAAGGAAAAAGCACCGGATTGTTTACTTCACCGCATCTGGTGAAAATGAATGAAAGGATTGTTCTGAACGGAAAGCAGATCAGTGATGAGGGTTTCTGCGAAGTATTTGAAGAGACCATGCAGGCTGTCCGCAGGATGCAGGATGCAGGATTGGAGCACCCGACATTTTTCGAATTCTTATTTGCAATGGCGATGAAAGCTTATGACAGAGCAGGAATGGAATACATTGTCCTTGAGACAGGACTTGGAGGTCGGTTGGATGCAACAAGTTCTGTAGAACCGGTCGCCTGCGTGATCACATCGATCGGTCTGGATCATATGGAATATCTTGGTGATACAGTGGAACAGATTGCGGGAGAGAAAGCAGGAATCATCCGGCCGGAAGTTCCGGTGTTCTTTGCACAGACAGCACCAGAAAGTGATTCTGTAATTGAAAAAACAGCAGAAAAAGAAGGCTGTTTCTGTAAAAAAATAGGGAAAGATGCGTACGAAATTCTTGGAATTGAAGATAAACATATTGCATTTTCCTGCGCAAGTGCTTATTATGGAACTACCACGTGGAAATTAAATAATATTGGAACCTATCAGCCGGGGAATGCACTGCTTGCGATGGAAGTGATGCGTTATCTTTTCAAAGAAAACGGTCATCCACAAGAGTGGAGAACAGCACTTGCCGAGGTGAAATGGGCAGGAAGAATGGAAGAGATTCTTCCAAAAGTATACGTTGACGGAGCACATAATGTAAGTGCCATTCAGGCATTTGCAAGAAGTGTTCCGAAGAATCCAGATGGAAATATTATTTTATTTTCGGCGGTAAAAGATAAAGAATATGAAGAAATGATTTCGTATCTATGTAAACATGCTGATGCGGAAGAATATGTAGTAACATTGATCGACGGAGATCGTGCGACAGACGCACACATTCTGGGTGAACTGTTCCGGAAATATACAGAACAGCCGGTGACTGTGATTGAATCTGTCAAAGAGGCAATGCAGTATGTATTGCGAATTCAGGGGAGAAGAACGGTATATTGTCTCGGTTCTCTTTACCTGACAGGAATGATCAAAGAGATTATACAGGAATCTTTAAGCGGATGTGGGGAGGTTTGATTGCAGATGCTTAATTATGAAGAAGAACTCAGAAAATTCAAGCCAAGTCTCGAGGTGGACCAGATTGAGGAAGCTGTTTACAAGGAAGATCTGACAGATATGCAGGATATCGTAAAAGAGGTTATGGCAAAGAAAGAAAAAACGGTGAGAAGATAGAAAGATAGTGGTGGGTATAAATGGATTACACAAAGAAGATCATGTATCAGTCAAATTCCTGGTACAATGATGGACTGCGCAAAGCCCAGGTGAGAGATATGTCCGGGGCAATTGTTTCCTTGCAGCAGAGCCTGCAGTATAACAGGGAGAATATTGCGGCGCGGAATCTTTTAGGTCTTGTGTATTATGGCATAGGGGAAGTTTCAGAAGCTCTTGTGGAGTGGATCATCAGTAAGAATCTGTGCCCAAGAGACAATATTGCAGATTATTATATTAAAAATGTACAGAATTCAGCGAATGAATTAGAATCACTGAATCAGGCAATTAAGAAGTTTAACCAGTGTCTGGTTTACTGTCAGCAGAACGGGGAAGATCTTGCAATCATCCAGTTGAAACAGGTGATCGCGTCTCATCCGACATTTCTGAAGGCGTATCAGCTTCTGGCTCTGATCTATATACAGACGAATCAGAATACAAAGGCAAGACAGATTCTTATAGAAGCAAAGAAATTAGATACAACAAATGAACTGACACTGACCTATTTGCAAGAAGTTACAAAACAGCGTGGCGGATATGGGAAGAATGCAGAGAAAAGTTTCCGGAAACCAAAAAGTGCGACAGTAGAATACAGTCTTGGAAATGAGACGATCATTCAGCCGAAACGTTCTAAGATCCGGGATATGGCACAGCAGCTTGCATTTGCCAATATATTGATCGGAATGGTTCTTGGTGCTGCTTTGATCTGGTTTCTTGTTGCTCCGGCGGTGAATCAGAACCGCTCGGAGAAGTTGAATAATCAGATGCGTGCATACAGTGAACAAATCAACACACTGGAAGCACAGGTGAGTGCCCAGACAAGAACACTGGATCAGTATCGAACAGCCGGAGACGAGGCACAGAAAGCAGTTGATCAGGCAAAGGCAACATCTGACAGCTATGAGAAACTGCTTCAGGTTTCAAGTCAGAGCCGTTCCGGAGAATATAGTTATACGGATATGGCAGACGCGCTGCTTGAGATTACAAGAGATTCTCTTGGAGACAGTGGAAAAGAGATGTATGATACACTTTCTGATTCTATTTTCCCAACAGCATGCAAGAGAAGATATGCAGCCGGTGTAGATTCACTGGAATCAGAGGACTATGATCAAGCGATTGAGTACCTGACGAAGGTTGTGAAGATGGACGAAAGTTATAATGATGGACAGGCTATTTATCGTCTGGCACAGGCTTATCAGGGAAAAGGTGATACAGAGAATGCAAAGACCTGGTATCAGAAGATGGTAGATACTTATAATAATTCCAGATATATTGAGGATGCGAAAAAGCAGCTTGCAATTCTGAATGGAGATGCCAGTGCAGATACAAGTTCAGATACAAGTGCAGATAGTAGTTCAGTATCAGAGGACTCAGAAAATTCCGATGACTCCGACAACTCTCAGGATGGCGGGGATAATGGAGATTACGATAATTCTGACAATACAGAGGATGACGAATAAGATTACGAAGGAAAAGGATATGCGAAGAAGCATATCCTTTTTTAGCGTACGGATTCAGGTAATTAAACGGAAAATGAGAAAAGCAGGAGGCATGAAAATATATGAGATATCAGGTACAGGAAAATTGTCTGACGATCTATCTTCCAAGAGAGGTAGACCATCATAATGCAGATGAAATAAGGAAAGAAGCGGATGCAGTGATCAGCAGAAATCATATCAGATATGTGATCTTTGACTTTGACAGGACAGATTTTATGGATAGTTCAGGAATTGGAATCATTATGGGGAGGTATAAGACCGTCAGTCTGATCGGAGGAGAAGTCTGGGCGGTACATACGAACGAAAGAATCCGGAAGATTCTTATATTTTCAGGAGCAGCAAAGATTATGCAGATTTATGAGGGGGAAAAGTGATGGAGGCGAGTAATACACAGAATAATGAGATGGAGATCCGCTTTGACAGCAGATCAGAAAATGAGGGATTTGCCAGAGTATCGGTAGCATCCTTTTTAACACAACTTAATCCAACAGTGGAAGAAGTAGCAGATGTGAAGACTGCAGTGTCAGAAGCTGTAACAAATGCGATTATCCACGGATATGAACAGAGAGTAGAGAAAGTAAAGATACATTGTAGTATAGAAAACCAGCTTTTTACAGTAGAAATATCGGACCGTGGAAAAGGTATTGCAAATGTGGAAAAAGCAATGGAACCGATGTTTACAACAAAACCGGAGGATGATCGGTCAGGAATGGGATTTTCTTTTATGGAAGCATTTATGGATACTGTGGAAGTAGAGTCAAAGGTAGGGGAAGGAACCAGTGTAAAAATGACTAAGACAATAGGTAAAGGGAGCAGAATATGGACGACACAATCGCTTTAATCAGAAAGTCACACGACGGAGATAAAAAAGCGAGAGAAGAACTTGTTGAAAAAAATATAGGTCTTATCTGGTGCGTAGTAAAGCGATTTTACGGAAGAGGTGCAGAACCGGAAGACTTGTTTCAGATTGGAAGCATTGGACTGCTTAAGGCAATTGATAAATTTGATTTTTCTTATGAAGTACAGTTTTCAACCTATGCTGTTCCAATGATATCCGGAGAAATCCGGCGTTTTTTGAGAGATGACGGAATGATAAAAGTCAGCCGTTCATTGAGAGAGCTGTCCTATAAGAGTCTGCAGGCGAGAGAAAAGATGACCAGGATACTCGGGAGAGAACCGACATTGAAAGAGTTATCAGAAGAGCTTCAGATAGATTGTGAGGAGATCGTCCAGGCAATGGAGTCGTCAGTGGAGGTGGAATCCATATATAAGCCGATCCATCAGAAAGAGGGAAGCGAGATCCTTCTGATGGATAAGCTGGAAGAAAAAGACAGGCAGGAAGAAAAGGTTCTTGATCGGATTGTATTAAAAGAAGTACTGGAAACGCTTGAAGCGAAGGAACGGACGATCATTTATCTGAGATATTTTGCAGGAAAGACGCAGGCTGAGATAGGAAAGAAAATGGGAATGTCTCAGGTGCAGGTGTCAAGGACAGAAAAAAAGGTGCTGGAGCGGATGCGGAAAGAAATGAAGCGGTAGAGTTTACCATCTTTTCCAAAAAAACAATCCCGCTCCGATTCCTTTCCCTAATGCAACCATTACCACAAACACCGCGAGATACCGGACAATCCTTGACCGTCTCATAAAAATGGGAAATACATTCAAAATTTCTGCAAGTGCCATTGCCCAGCAACCAACAAAAATCCCTCCGAAAAGTCCATAAATTGCAAGAAATATCATCCTTCCCGGAAGATTAACTTCAAAAATCTGAAACAAGTTTCCAAGGATCGCACCGGCTGCTACCATATCTTCATAAATTAAAATATGATTGCCGGTATGGGTACGATCTGCAAAATCTGAGATCACACCAAGTTCCACAATGAAAGAAAAGACACCGCCAGCTACTATCATTCCGGCACTTAAACCAAGCAATGCCAGGAAAATTATCTGCAACAAGTTCATTTTTCGACCTCCAGTTCTTTCTTTTGCCGTGCTGCATTTTCCACCAGAGTTGTCTGGATATCATTTTCATAAAGACGCATCTGTATTTCCATCGGTGTAGGATCTACTGTAAAGCGTTTCTTACCAAAGTGATTAAAAAATATTAGAATTCCGATTGCAAGCCCTATGGAATACGTGACTTCCAGAACAGAAAAACCATCTGTCTTCTTTCCCATGATCAGTTCATAAATCTGACCAAACAGCTTCGTTACCCCAACATCATTATTGAATGCCATGATTGAGAAGGCAGATCCAAAGAAAATCACTGCTGATACCAGCACTACCTTTAAAATGTGCCAGAGAAGAGGTGGTGTTTTCTGATTTTCATAAGTAACGATAATATCTGTTTCGCCCAGATTCTGAATCTCCAGCCGGGGATACTGTTCATGAATACAGGCAATGATTTTCAACACGGAAATTACATAGCGCTGTTCTTTTTCTTCCCGGATTTTCAAGATCCGCAAAGTTTTTACTTTCATCAGGATGGTCTTGTCTGAACACTCCATACTCAGGAGATCTCCTAACATGATGTTTTGCTTTGATACCTCAACATTCCTGTCTGCTTTGAGATAAAGAGTTGTTGATTCAGATGCCATGGACGATCACCTCCAGTTTCTTATCCGGAGCAGAATATTTGTTACTGTTCACACGATGTGCGACCAGCAACGCATCTCGCCATTTTAAATCGCCTTTGGCGATGGGGCGAGATGCATTCAAGTCAAAACGCGCATCCTCCGTGTCAATCAGCGGAGTGATTGACACGGGAGTGAACAGTAACGAATATTTCACAAGATATCCCTCATCATTTTGTATTTTCTTCTGTCCATTCCAATAAAACAGACCAATAACAACTGCGCATAGTAAAAGGATTATTAAAGCAAACCATCTCTTTTTCGCTCTGCTTTTCATTTCATCAGACCTCCTGAAGTGTTTTTTTCTATTATTTGGTAACTGTTCAGAGCCAAGCAAAATTTCAAAAAACAGGTATAAAATGCTTGCATTTTTAAAACTGTTTTTGAAATTTTATTTGGCGGATACGCCACACCGACGAAATGCGTAGCATTTTGGAGGTTGGCTCTGAACAGTTACATTATTTGCAGCTTTAATAAAAATATACTTTTCGTTTTCATTATCTTGACAAGCAATAAATCCTGTACTAAAATAAATACATAAGCAAAACCGAAACGTTTCGGTTTTGAAAATAAGGAGGACGATACGATGCCATTAGTTACATCAGAAAAGATGCTTTTAGACGCAAAGAAGGATGGATACGCAGTAGGCGCATTCAATGTAGAGAATATGGAGATGGTTAAAGCAGTCATCGCTGCAGCGGAGGAGCTGAACGCACCGGTGATGCTTCAGACAACACCTTCTACTGTAAAGTACGGAACATTGGAGACATTTGCAGGAATCGTGAAAGCAGAAGCTGCGAAAACAAAGATCCCGGTATGTCTGCATCTGGATCACGGCAATAGCTTTGAACTTGCAGTTCAGGCAATGAAAGCTGGTTACACATCTGTTATGATCGACGGTTCCCACGAAGATTTTGAGAATAATATCGCAGTGACGAAGAAGGTTGTAGATGTAGCAAATGCATTTGGTATTCCGGTAGAAGCTGAACTTGGTAAAGTTGGCGGAAAGGAAGACGACCTTGAGACTGATGTTGATACGAACACAGATCCGCAGGAAGCGAAAGAATTCGTAGAGCGCACAGGAGTTTCCTCTCTTGCAGTAGCGATTGGAACAGCGCACGGCTTTTATGTAGGAACCCCGGTTCTTGACAAGCCAAGAGTAAGCGCAATCAAAGAAGTTGTAGATGTTCCGCTCGTGCTTCATGGAGCTTCCGGACTGAGTGAAGAAGATGTAAGAGAATGTGTAGAGCGTGGAATGTGTAAAGTCAACTTTGCTACTGAGCTTCGTGTTGCATACACAGATGCAGTGAAGAAACTGCTTGAAGAGAAGCCGGAGACATTCGATCCGAAGAAACTCGGTGTTGTTGCGATGGAAGCTGTAAAAGAACAGGTGATCGCACGCATGAAGATGTGCGGATGTGATGGAAAAGCAAAATAAAACAAGTGATAGCTTACAAGATACAGAATAAGGAAATAAGTTTATGGGTGCAACGATGAAAGACATTGCCCGAGAGACGGGGCTCGGACTTGCAACAATTTCTTCTTATCTAAATGGAGGAAATGTGCGTGAGAAAAACAGAATCAAGATCGAAGAGGCAATTGAGAAGCTTCATTTTGAGGTAAATGAAGTTGCAAGAGGATTAAAGACAAACCGAACGAAGACCATCGGAATCATCTTACCCGAGTTGAACAACATTTTCTTTTCAGAGATCATTACAGCAGCGGAAGATTTATTAAGAAGTCATGGGTATGCGACGATAATCTGTGACTGCAGATCCGATGTGAAGCGAGAAGAAGAGGCAGCAGAATTCCTTCTTCACAGAAGAGTGGATGGCTTGATCATGATGCCAACCGGAGCAGAGAAGAAAGTATTTGATAGATTTAGAAAATCCGGAAGACCGGTTGTACTGATCGACCGAAGGATGGAGAACGGAGATTGTGACTGCGTTCTTGTAGATAATGAAGGAGCAGCGCAGAACGCAGTGAAACGGCTGATGAAAAAAGGGCATAAGAAGATTGGTATGATAACAGGACCGGATAATGTGTATACAGCAAGGGAACGTCAACGAGGATATGAGCTTGCGATACAAGAATCATCCAAAGCTAGATCAGCACAACAATCAGATTTAAAAGGAAAAACAGATAGAACAGATACAAAACTTCTGGCAGATGGTAACTACACGATTGCCGGCGGAGCGAAAGCGATGCGCAAGCTTTACGAAGACAATCCAAATATGACAGCAGTCTTTATCTCCAACTACGAGATGACAGTCGGAGCAATGATGGAGATCAATGACCTTGGTATCAAAGTTCCGGAACAGCTGTCTGTGATAGGATTTGATAACATGGATTTTGCAAGAGCTGTAGTACCAAGATTGACAATCGTGACACAGCCAACGGAAGAGATTGGACAAGCGGCAGCAAATCTGTTATTGAGTCATCTCGAAGATAAGGATGAAACATCAGATAAAACATCAGACAAAATAGAAACAACAGAGACAATCTGGCTGAAAACCGGATTTGTAGAAGGAGAATCAGTGGCGGACATTTCATAAAGAGGAGGAGACCATGGGAGAATATTTATTAGGAATAGATATCGGAACCAGTGCCTGCAAGATTGCAGTCTTTGCAAAAGACGGAACCGTCAAGGCAACCGGAACCGGTGATTATCAGGTTTATTACCCACATCCTGGATGGGCAGAACAGAATCCGGAAGAATGGTGGGAAGCAGTTTGTGATGCAATCCCAAGGGTACTCGTAAAAGGAAATATTTCCCCGGAAGAGATTAAAGGAATCGGAATCGATGGACAGAGCTGGTCTGCAATCGCAGTCGATAAAGATGGAAATGTACTTACGAACACTCCAATCTGGATGGACACAAGAGCCACAGATATCTGTGAAGAATTCAATGAAAAGATTGGGAAAGACAAGATCTTTGAGCTTTGCGGCAACTCTTTGCAGCCATCTTATACAACTGCAAAGATTATCTGGTATCAGAGAAATCTGCCGGAAGTCTATGCAAAGACTTATAAGATCCTTCAATCCAACAGTTATATTGCATACAAACTGACCGGTGTGATGACACAGGATCTTTCTCAGGGATATGGCCTTCACTGTTTCGATATGAGAACAGGAACCTGGAATGAAGAGATGTGTCAGGAATTTGGATTTTCTTCTGAGCTATTGCCGGAAATTCATGCCTGTCATGAAGTGATCGGTGAGGTAAATGAGAAAGCTGCGAAAGAAAGCGGACTGGCGGAAGGAACACCGGTCGTGGCCGGAGGACTCGATGCAGCATGTGGAACTCTCGGCGCAGGAGTGATCCACAGCGGAGAGACACAGGAACAAGGTGGACAGGCAGGTGGAATGAGTATCTGTACCGACCAGTATCGTGCCGATGAGCGGTTGATCCTTGGATTTCATGTCGTGCCGGATTGCTGGCTCTTACAAGGCGGAACAACCGGAGGCGGCGGAGTGATGCGCTGGCTTGAGCGGGAGTTCGGAGCGTACGAAAGAGAAGAAGGAAAACGTCAGGGAAAAAGCTCACTGGATTTATTTAATGAAGAGGCGGCAGCAGTAGCACCGGGAAGTGACGGAGTGATCTTCCTCCCATATATGTCCGGTGAGAGAACTCCGATCTGGGATCCAAACGCAAAAGGTGTTTACTACGGATTAGATTTCAGTAAGACAAAAGGACATTTCATCCGTGCGGCAATGGAAGGAACAGCCTATGCATTGAAGCATAACCTTGATGTTGCGGAAGAAGCCGGAGCGAAAGTAGAAGTCCTGCGTGCGATGGGCGGATCAGCAAACTCCTTGTTGTGGACACAGATCAAGTCTGACATCACAGGAAAACCAATTGTTGTTCCATCCTCTGACACAGCAACAACACTCGGTGCAGTGATTCTTGCCGGAGTCGGAATCGGAATGTACAAAGACTTTGACGAGGCAGTGAAGCTTACTATTGAAGAGAAGCGTTCCCACGAACCGAATAATGAAAACAGAAAAGTTTACGATAAAAATTACGAAACATATATAGAACTTTATAAACAATTAAAGGAAACTATGGCGAAAAACCATGAATAAGAAATAAATTAACAAAAGATCAAAAAAGGAGGATCTTGAAAATGAAAGCAGCAGTTGTATGCGCCAACGAAGACGTACAGTATCTTGATTACGAAGAACCGACACCGGGACCGGGCGAAGTTAAGGTCAAAGTAAAATGTTCCGGTATCTGCGGATCTGATATTCCACGAGTACTTCATAACGGAGTTCATTTCTATCCAATCGTACTTGGACATGAGTTCTCAGGAGATGTTGTAGAAGTAGGTGAAGGTGTAACAAAGGTTAAGGTTGGAGATCACGTATCCGGTGCACCGTTGAAACCATGTATGAAATGTGATGACTGCCAGAACGGAAACTTCTCTCTGTGCAAACATTACAGCTTTATTGGTTCCAGAGAGCAGGGATCCAATGCGGACTATGTAGTGATCCCAGAGCAAAATGCAGTTGTATATGATCCAGGCATTCCGTATGAACAGGCGGCCATGTTTGAGCCTGCCACTGTAGCTATCCACGGTGTATTCCAGAATGATTATCAGGGCGGACAGTATGTTGCAGTACTCGGCGGCGGAACGATCGGAATGTTTACAATGCAGTGGTGCAAGATCTTCGGATCAAAGAAAGTTGTAGTTTTCGACATCAGTGATGAGAGACTTGAACTTGCGAAACGTCTTGGAGCTGACGAAGTTGTCAACACAACGAAAGAGAATTTTATGGAAGAGGCAATGGCGATCACAGGCGGCAAAGGATATGGATTTGTATTCGAGACAGCCGGACAGGTTCCGACCATGCATATGGCCTTTGAGCTTGCAGGAAACAAATCCCATGTATGCTTTATCGGAACACCACATGTGAATCTTGAGTTCACACCGGCAATGTGGGAGAACATGAATCGTAAAGAGTTCAAACTGACAGGATCCTGGATGTCCTACAGCGCACCGTTCCCGGGCAAAGAGTGGGAGCTGACAGCACATTACTTTGCAACAGGACAGCTGAAATTCGACAAAGGATTTATTTACAAAATGGTTCCGATGAGTCAGGCACAGGAAGCATTCCAGATGTTTAAGACACCGGGACTTGTACAGGGAAAAGTAATGCTTGTAAACGAAGATTAATCAGAGAGGGGGACAAGAGCTTTGATCTGTCAAAGCTCTGTACCGAATATGATACTTACAGTAACATTAAATGCAGCAATCGACAAAAGATATGTTGTGGAAGGCTATCAGGTCGGTGAAGTCAACCGTGTGAAAGAATGTGCGTATACGCCAGGTGGAAAAGGATTAAATGTATCCAAGCCGGCATCTATCGCAGGAGCGGAAGTGGTCGCGACGGGATTTGTCGGAGGTCATGCAGGAAATTATATCGAAGATGCACTGAAACCATTTGGAATCAAGAGCGAATTCTATCATCTGGAAGAAGAGAGCCGATCCTGTATCAACATCTGGGATGAAGTCAATCACGTGCAGACAGAATTTCTTGAGCCGGGATTCACGGTATCTGAGGAAGAATTTAAGGGATTCGAAAAACATTTCACAGAACTGGTGAAGAAAGCAGATGTTGTTGCTATGTCAGGAAGTGTTCCAAAAGGACTTGACGGAACAGCTTATCAGCGTCTTGTAAGAATCTGCAAAGAGGCAGGAAAGAAAGTCATCCTTGATACAAGTGGAAAACTGCTTGAGATGGGAATCGAGGCAAAGCCGACGATGATCAAGCCAAACATTGATGAGATCCGTATGTTGACAGGAAAAAGCTGCGACAACTTCCAGGACATGGTAGATGCGGCAAAACAGATTCATGCAGATGGAGTCGAGATCGTAGCAGTGTCACTCGGTGGAGACGGTTCCTTTGTCGTATGTGACGACGGAATCTTTCGCGCACGTGTGCCGAAGATCGATGCGGTAAACACTGTAGGATGCGGAGATTCCATGATCGCCGGGTTCGCTCTTGGACTTAGCGAAGGACTTTCGGTTGAAGAGACATTGAAGAAAGCAAGTGCGATCTCAGCGGCAGCAGCACTCAGAGAAGAAACAGGATTCTTCGTAAAAGAAGATATGGAAAAGATCTATCCACAGGTGGAGATTGAGAAGATCGGTTAGATTAGATAAAAGGAGAGTTATCATGGGTGAATTTATTAATCCGGCAGATGTGCCAAAAGTAAAATTCTACACAGGTGATGAAGCACCATGTATCGGAATGGGAACCTTTGGTTCCGACAGATTTACAGCAGATCAGATTGCTGAAGCAGTAGACGGAGCAATCAAAAGCGGATACCGCATGTTTGATTGTGCCGCATGCTACGGAAATGAACCGGAGATCGGTAAAGTATTTAAAAATGCATTTGATGAGGGAATCGTAGAACGTAAAGATCTCTTTATTATGACAAAAGTATGGAACGATATGCACGAACATGTCGAAGAAGCTTGCAAGAAAAGTATCGCAGATCTCCAGTGTGATTATGTGGATATGTATTATATTCACTGGCCATTCCCGAATTACCATGCACCAAAATGCGATGTAGAGTCAAGAAATCCGGATTCTAAACCATTCAGTGTGGAAGAATTCATGAATACATACAGACAGTGTGAAAAACTCGTCGAAGACGGATTGACAAAATTCATCGGAATCTCCAATATGACGATTCCGAAACTCGAAGCAGTACTTCCATTGATGAAGATCAAACCGGTCGCCTGTGAGCTCGAGATCCATCCTTGCTTCCAGCAACAGGAACTTTACGATTACCTCGTAGCACACGATATCCAGCCGGTAGGTTACATGCCAATTGGTTCTCCGATGAGACCGGAGAGAGATATGTGTCCGGAAGATGTAGCAGATCTGCAGACTCCGGTTATGCAGGAGATTGCGAAGGCTCATAACTGTCACCCGGCGATCATTGCACTGAAATGGGCAAGACAGAGAGGCGAGATTGCAATCCCGTTCTCACTTCACAATTATGTAAGCAACTTAAAAGCAATGACAGAAGATCCGCTGACAGAAGAAGAGATGGCGAAGATCGCAACACTCGAAAAAGGAAACCGCCTTGTAAAAGGACAGGTGTTCTTGTGGCATGGAGCAAAAGACTGGCATGATCTCTGGGATGAAGATGGAGAAATCGTGACATTGTAAAAAATGAGATAAAATGATGTTGAGAGATACAGTTCTTGTAGGAAGTTGAGACTTTTACAGGAGCTGTATTTTAGTAGAAAAAAGGATCGGATTTTCTGCGTGAAATAAAAAAGTTGACATGCACACATTTTTATGATAATATATCGCTCGTAACATTTTTGTAATAAATGTAATAAAAATGAAAATAATGCATAGTATTAATAAAGAATAGCAATTAAATGGTAAAAATTATGCAACAAAATTGTTAGGAGGGTATATGAAATTTAATAAAAATAAAAGGATGTTTCTGGCGATGTATACAGCAATGATGAGTGCGGTCATGCTGACGGGATTTGCAAGTTCCACGGAAGCACAGGAGCAGAGTGCTGTAGAATCAGAAGTGTCAACGGAGCCATCGGATCAGGAAGAAACTTTAGATGACACGCAGTCTGCCGGGGATGTAGGTACTGACTGGTGTGTATCAAAGGAAGTGATCGATGTACAGTCAGGGATGATCGAGAATGTGAAGATCGCGGCAGTTGAAGCGAAGATTGCTTATGAAGCAAAGCTGGAAGAAGAGAGACGTGCGGCGGAAGAAGCAGAACGGATCGCCAGAGAGAAGGCAGAAGCAGAAGCGGCAGCAGCGGCACAGGCAGAAGCAGCGGCTGCACAGCAGGCAGCAGAAAAAGAACTGCTGGCATCCCTGATCTTCTGTGAAGCGGGAAACCAGCCGTATGAAGGACAGGTTGCGGTTGGAGCGGTTGTAATGAACCGTATCAAGAGTTCCTCTTATCCGGATACGATGGAAGAAGTAATCTACCAGTCCGGTCAGTTCTCACCGGCAATGTCTGGATGGCTTGACCGCGTAAGAGCAAACCAGGGCTATACAGAGGTTGCGATGCAGGCGGCAGAAGATGCACTTGCAGGAAGCAATCCGATTGGAGATTGTCTGTATTTCAGTGTAGGCGGTTACGGAACACGGATTGGAGATCACTTATTTCATTAGAATGCCCCACTCACAACATCTGATCAAACAGAGGTGATCAGATACTGTGGAATCCTTTTCCGATAATCTCACTTGTATTAGAGATCAGAATAAATGCCTTTGGATCAGTAATCTTGATGAAATTACGCAGGCGGACAGCCTGGGTACGGTTGAGCGCAGTCAGGACGATCGCTTTGTCCTGACCGGAATAAGCACCCGTTGCGTGAAAGACGCTGGCACTGCGGTTCAGCTCATGAACGATGAAATCACAGATCGGTTCCGGGTCGTCACATACAACATTAAAATATTTGGACAAATTGAAGTTCTCGATAAAGGTGTCTACCATGAAAGAACGAATCGTAAGTCCGAGCAAAGAATATAATCCAGTTTTGATATCGAAGATAAAGAATCCGGCAATAGTGATCAACAGATCAGAAAGCATAAGAGCCGGTCCGATATTGAAGCTGGAATATTTTTTTAAAATCATAGCAATAATATCTGTACCGCCACTGGAACTGCCAATGTTGAACAAAATGGCAGAGCCAAGAGCCGGAAGTGCAATCGCAAAACAAAGCTCCAGCATCGGCTGGTCTGTCAAAGGAGCTTTCATCGGGCAGACGCGCTCCAGAAAAGAAAGCGTTACCGAGAGCAGAATACTGCAATAAGCTGTCTTAGCTGCGAATTTCTTACCAAGAACAATCATTCCGATCACCAGAAGCGTCATACTGGCAACAAAGTTGAAATCACCGGCTGTCATAAGTCCTGTCTTCGCAATAAGAACAGCAAGACCGGTGATACCGCCGAAGGTAAAGTTATTCGTGAACTTGAAAAAGTAGGTACCAATCGCCATGATCAGTGTGCTGACTGTCAGTAAAAGAAAATGTTTCCCCTTGTCTAACATAAATAAATTCCTCCCCAAAAGAAAAATGATAGCTTTTGTGTGCAACATCCAATCTAAAAATCTGTCACAAATGTTTGTACATATGATTGTAAGCGTTGAAAAGTGAAAAGTCAACGCATGAAGTTATTCCAAAAAGGAAATACTGAAATTAAGCAAAGTACGAAAAACAGCATACAAAAATAGAAAGAAAAGCAACGAAAAGGAGGTTTTGGAGTGTGGAACCAGAAGTTAGAAATAAGCTGGATCTTGCAATAGAAATCCGTGACGTTTATGCAAGAGAGATCCTTGATTTCGCCGGGAATCCGGCTATTGAAGTGGAAGTGCTGGCAGGAGGAGAAATCATAGGAAAAGCGTCTATGGCAGGGAAAAATTATAGTAAAAAAGAGCAGACAGAAAAACAGCAGGTGCACATCGAAGAAAAAATTGAACTGCTTAACAGTCAGATCGCACCGGAAATAATCGGTGAAAATGTATTTGAACAAAGAAAGATTGATACAATTCTGAAAGAAAACGGAAATGAACAGACATCCTTTGCAATATCACTTGCAGTGGCGCGAGCAGCAGCGGCTGCAGAAAAGATTCCGCTTTACAGGTATCTTGGAGGCGTACGTGCGGTACATCCAAGTATGCCGCAGCTGATCAGAAAAGAAGAAATTGAGATAGAAAAGATAAAAGAAATTAAGATAGACGAGAGTACAGTTCTTACGAAACTGTTCGAAAGAATACTGAAAGAACAGAATGAAGGGAATAAAATGATTCTCAGTCAGGAAACAGCAGGAACAGAAGACAGCTTCCTGGTAGATCTTGCAGTTGCAGCGAATATTACGATGATCTTGGTTGAAAACAGAGAAAGCGCTTATTATACAGTACTGAACAATCGATTGTTACAACTGGAAGAGAAGATTAGTGGATGAGGCAATCTCAAGAGATCAGGTAGAAATAAATAATGGGAGCATAGCTCCCAATTATTTAGCGACTTTATTTTACACTCTCTAAATACATTTCTGTCAGTTCAACAGCATCTGCAATACACTGAGAACATGGGACAACTTTCCCCTTTCCAGAGACTCCCTTTAGATCACGACAATAATAGGTTCCGTTCTTTTGACGGAATTTTTCTGCAAATTCTTTTGTTTTCTTATAGGTATCTGCTTTTGTAGCTTTTCCATTTTCAAGATTTCCAATGCTGTTGTCCATTCCAATAACCATCATCATTCCGGTTACAGCTCCGCACATGTCCATCATGCCCATGCCAAATCCGAATCCCTCAGAGATTTTAAACATTGTTTCCTGGTCTACACCAAATTCCTCACAGAAAGAACAGGCTACAGCCTGTGCACAGTTATACCCTTTGTCATGTAGTTCTAATGCTTTTTCCACTTTTGTATTCATTTTTTTCTCCTTGTGTTTAGAAATTCCAACTTATTTCTTTGATTTCAAATTGTTTTTATTATAACGCTCTTTTCTATTTATGACAATTAGTATTACGGATTTCAACAGAGGAAGGTGATGCTTTGAATGATTTCTGGTTACTGTTCACACGATGTGCGACCAGCAACGCATCTCGCCATTTTAAATCGCCTTTGGCGATGGGCGAGATGCATTCAAGCCAAAACATACATCCTCCGTGTCAATCAGCGAAGTGATTGACACGGGAGTGAACAGTAACGATTTCTGAACATCTCCCTTCATATTATTGTGTAAAAAGCTTGTATTGGCAGGAAGATATGTGTATTTTTATATTATATGATGATACCAGGATTGTGGGAGTGCATTGCACGAAACAATCCGTAGGTATCATAGTTGGAGGAGTATATGGTAATAGGAATTATAGAAGATGACAATTTGTTGAGAAAAGCATTGGATACATCTTTGAAAAATCAAGGTTATACAACGATTCTTGCTGGTTCGAGAAAAGAAGCAATTAAAAATATAGATAGTTCTGTAGATTTGTTGATCGTAGATATTGGATTACCGGATGGAGATGGAATAAATCTATATCAGGAGCTTCAAAAAAATAGAAAAATTCCAGCTATTTTTTTGACTGCAAAAGATGACGAAAAAGATATGTTAAAAGCGTTTGATACAGGAGCAGATGATTATGTGGTTAAACCATTTTCAATAAAAGTATTGTTAAAGCGTATTGAAGTTGTGCTAAAGAGAAAATCAAATGAAAATATTTTTATGTGCGGACAGGTTATGTTATATTCCGATAGAAAACAGGTTTTTGTTGGAGAGACGGAAATATCTTTGACACTCAAAGAGTATCAGCTTTTAGAATATTTTATTATGAACCAGAACCAGGTTCTTACAAAAAAGATGATAATGGAAAATATATGGGGAATCGATAGTGAATTCATTGATCCCAACACAATTAGCGTTATGATCAGCAGATTGAAAAAGAAATTGAATGATTCATCGAATGTTATCAGTAATGTATTTGGAATGGGATATAGAATGGGAGAGTAGCATGGCTGTAGCAATTTTTACAGTACTTTTAATAGTTTTCATACTCGGAGGAAGCACTGTATATTTAGTTGAAAATCATTTGAGAACAAATGAAATGAATAAAATATATAAATTGACGGAATCCTTAATAAACGGCAATGAATTAGATGGTTCTGATATAGGGAAAGAAACAATCTATTCTAAAACGACCAATCAATTAATCCGTTTACAGGAAATATTGGAAGGAAGAAGGAAAGAGGCTGAAAAAAGTAAATATGAGATACAGAAATTAATTTCTGAGATTGCGCATCAACTAAGGACACCGCTGGCGAATATAAAAAATTATACAGAATTGCTGCAAGAGTCATTGGATGAAACGCAAGAAGTATTGAATACAGAATACATGAAAGACTTGCGAACGAGTGAAGAACAATTATGTTTTTTAGTGGAAAGCTTTATAAAAACTGCTCGATTAGAGCAAGGAATCATACAAGTTCACATGCAAAAAGAAAATCTTGTCGAAACAATTCTAAATGCATTAGGGCAAATACAAAAAAAGGCAGAAGATAAAGGTATCTTTTTTCAAGTAGAATTGCCGGAGAAAATCATTTGCGAACATGATAAAAACTGGATGTGTGAGGCCTTTTATAATGTGTTTGACAATGCGGTCAAATATAGTAAAAACAACAGCAGGATCAATATCACAATGAAACAGACAGAAATGTTTTATAAAATTCAAGTAAGAGATTATGGAATCGGGATAAGAGATGGAGAAGAAAATAAAATTTTTCAAAGATTTTATCGTGGTGAGCATGCAAGAGGGCAGGAAGGATGCGGAATTGGTTTATACCTTTCCAGAGAGATTGTTCTATTAGAAAAAGGGATGATGAAAGCAAAACAAATGAAGCCAGGGCTGCTTATAGAAGTGAATCTTCCGGTATAGACAGTTCATATGCAGCTTGTAAGAAGTTTGTAAGAGGTACCATGTATAATAGATTATGGCTGAGTTAAAGGTAGCATTTATGAAAGGAGTTTACAGAAAAGATGGATATAATCAAAGCCATGAATCTAAAAAAATATCATACATCCGATACATATGAAGTGCGTGCCTTAGATGGTGTGTCATTAACGGTGGAAGAGGGTGAATTTATAGCGGTTGTTGGTACGTCCGGATGTGGAAAGACAACACTTATGAACATGTTAGGAGGTCTTGACATTCCGGATTTTGGAGGTGTCTGGATCAGAAATACAAGTTTAAAAGATCTCAGTAAGGAAGAAAGAACAATATTCAGAAGAAGAAATATCGGATTTGTATTCCAACAATACAATTTAATTCCTTCGCTTAGTATACGCGAAAACATAGTTCTTCCGATGCGACTTGACGGTAAGGAAATTGATATAGATTTCTTTAATGAGATTGTAGAAATACTTGGATTAAAAGATAAATTAGAACGTTTTCCATCAACACTGTCCGGTGGACAGCAACAGAGAGTTTCTATAGCACGGGCATTGTTGACGAAACCGGCAATTGTCCTGGCGGATGAACCGACCGGAAATCTGGATTCTGTTACAAGTATGGAAGTCGTAGGATTACTAAAATCCTGTGCTGCAAGATTTCATCAGACGACATTGATCGTGACGCATCAAGAAGAGGTCGCACAGATGGCAGACAGAGTAATACGTATGTCTGATGGAAAAATCTATACAAGAGATTGTAACGAGTGTTAGGAGGGATTACTATGCTTCACAAGAACATTCCAAATAACAATAAAGACATAATCCGATTTCTGGCTAAAAATTTTGCAGGCACAAAAAAGGTGAGAAATACGATTTTATTTTGCTCGATCGTAATCGGTATTGTTGCTATTACTATGGTATTCGGAATCTCATTTGGAAAAATACAGGCAGAAGAAATAAGATTAATCAGAGAAAATGGAACTGCTTCTTCGGGGAGAATAGAAGATGGAACAGAAGAACAATATGCAAAATTAAAACAACTGGATTATATAAAACAAGTTGGAAAAAGTATTTTTGTAGGTGAAGCTACAGAAGTTTCGGAGAACAATGCAAAAACGATATGTGATATAGTCTGGGCTGACTCAGAAAGCTGGAACAATTTTTTGAGACCGGCATATACCAATGTGATTGGAAGCTACCCACAGAAAAAGGATGAAATTCTATTATCTGAGCGGGCATTGAAAAAACTTGGTATCTCTGAACCGGAACAGGGAATGGAAATAAACTTAGATGTATACAAAGGTGTGTTCGAACATTCAAAAGAAAAATTCGAATTGTGTGGCTGGTATACAGACTCTGGAAATGAATTAGCAATCGGATATATTTCACATGACAAAATTAAAGAGTTGAAACTGGAAAAGGGTCCTTATACTTTACTTTTCAGTCAGAGTGATCATTTAAACAGGAGTAAAACAGAGGAAAAATTATATCAGACATTGCCGATGAAGAGTGCAGATCAGAAGATATACGTTTCTGATACAGCACAATATACTGCTGTTTCTAAATTCGCAGGTGGATATGAGATGGTGATATTAGGAACAATAGGAATTTTGTGTGGAATATATTTCCTTGTGCGCAATGTCCTTTGGATATCCATGAGCGAAGATGTTCAAAATCTCGGACTGCTCCACACGATCGGAGCCACAGAAAGACAGATTACAAAAATATACCGGAAACAAATGAGGTCACTCATGTTAAAAGGTTCTGTCTTGGGAAGTTTGATCTCTGCACTGATTTTAGTCTTATTAATACCGGAACTATTAGGTTTCCATTTTTATCAGGAAATGGGAGGGAATACAATACTTTCCTTTTTCAGACCGTGGATTCTTTTGCTTTCTGTTGTGTTTGTAAATGGAATTTTGTGGATAGCATCGGAAGACGTTATTAGAAAAATAACGAAGCTGTCTTGTATTGAGAGTGCTGATTATAACGAAATTACAGTTGCCAGAAAAACAAAACACTCTGGGAAAATAGTACCAAGACGTTCAGAAACAGGAGAAATGTTCTATATTGCATGGGGAAATATAACGCGACAGAAAGCACGATTTATCATTACAAGTCTTTCTATATTTTTAGGAGTCCTATCCTTTGTTCTAATGAATGTACTTATAAATGGATGTGATTATAAGCATCTTCTTGAGAAACGTCCTGATTTTTTGCTGGCAGGAGAGTTTAGCGAATTTGGGAAAAGCCAGGGGTGTGGGGAAGAATATAAAACAAGAGAAATCGATGTGGATCCTTTGCTGACGCAGGGAGATGGTGTGGAACTGTTGTATGATAACGATTATGATGAATTTTCACCAATCTCTCAAGAGTTGGAGAAAAAATTACACAAGATAGATGGTATCGATTGGGAAAAATCTAATCTGATCGAAGGAGCTTATGTAACTACAGTTATGTCCAGAAAGGGCATCCGTCCTTATGACGAAGGGCTTTCGAATCTTACAGATGACAATATGGTGGAAGGATTCTGGTGGGATACTGTGCAGATTTTAAATGAAAATCAAATCTTGTCGCTTAAGAAATACGTTCAGGATAATCAACTCAATATTGATTTGAAATCTTTGGAAGAAGGAAATGGCGTGTTGCTCATACATGATCATATGCTGACCCCGGAACAGCAAAAACTTGCAGATGAAGCAATTGGCGAACCGGTATACTTTAAAACTTTGCTCTCAAGAGAAGATGCGATTCGTAGAAAAGAACAAAGTAATTCTGAGAATAAAGAGAAACAACAGGAAGACGAATTCCCTCAAAAAGAATCTGAAACATTTACTCTATGTGGTTATTTGGATCGGCAAAACGATGATTTCCCGGAAATAAATCAATCCTGGCATGGAGAATGCAGCTTATACTATTTTATCAGTGAGAAAGGCTTTCAAAAGATACCAACTGAGAAAAAGATATTAACAATGGAATTAACTGCCAATCCGGAAAAAGAACCTTATGTGAAAACACAGATCAGCGAGCTGGTCTCCGAGGAAAATAAAAAACGATCCGAAATGACAGAAGTATCAATGGATGAAGGAACCGGCGAAGCAGGAGTTTTTGTTATCTGTAAATCAGACCTGATGCAGCAAAAAGAAACATATATGAGAGGAAATCGAATTCTCTTAGGTGCTGTAAGTATCATATTATTCATTGCGGGATTGACCAATTATTGTAATGTTGTATTTACCGGGATGTACACTCGGAGAAAAGAATTTGATATTATGAAAAGCATTGGGATGACCGATAAGCAAATGAAATTAATGCTTTTTGGAGAAGGCAGTTATTATTTTATGTGTGTGATGGGATTGTTATTTACTGTAGGAATGGCAGCTTTGGTTGGGGTAAAGATTTATATGGAAAATAAATTGTCATATTTCACATTCCGTTGGCCGATTCTTATTATCGCAGGAATAATGATATCACTTTTAGTGGTTAATGTTCTGGTTACCCATTTTGTTGTTGGTTTTTGCGGTGAAGAAAAGGATTCGCATTGATACGATGTCTAGACACTGTGTTTTGCCTTCACTTTTTCATCTTCGGAGCAATAAGCAGCACTACGGTCACAAGAAAATATACACCATACAGTAACCAAGTAATTGTATTGTTCCAAGGGAAACTCTTTTCTGGATGGTTCAATGCAAACATTATAAATACAATAGCTATAATTAACATTATCACACCGATAATCCTTGATATACTCTTTTTCATGAAAAGCACCTCATCATCAAACTGGAATTTTCTTATGCTCCTGTTCTATTTTACAACCACAGTGTGGACAATATTCTTCACTATTTATAGGTACAACCCTTAATGATTTGCCACAGAATGGACAGTGATTTTTGATTACAATTATGATTAACCTATTATAAGTTATGCCACTTCAATTTTTGCAAATATCATCCAATCTGCAATACATGAAATTAAAATAACTATTCCTAAAAATGCCGGTACTCCTGCAAATTGTTCTAAATGATTTGAATGAATTCAATATTATGCTTTTTTCTCCTTAAATGACTTCAGAAAGATCACCCATCCAAAGATCAGCAGATTCATTACCAGTGCCACAGGAATATCTCCCCAGTGGATTTGCTGATTCTGAAGTACATCCGCAGAGTACGTTCCTGAAAAAACTACCACCATATTATTGTTCAGAAAATGAATAATTATCGGAACCCAGATATTCTGGGTTTTCATATAAGTATATGCCATAAAAATCCCCAGTGAAATACAGGTAACAAACTGGCTTGCCAGAGCCGCCAGCCCCATATCCGGCGTAGTGTAATAGAAGAAATCTATTGGCAGATGCCATACAGCCCACACACAGCCCAAAAGGATTACGCCGCCTTTTAGTCCAAATTTCTTCTGAAGAAGAGGCTGAAGATAATATCTCCATCCGTATTCTTCTCCAAAGAATGCCACTACTGAAAGGAAAAAGTTTACCAAAACAGTAAAAAATATGATCCAGGTAGTGGGATTTGCCATTATTTTGCCAAATTCAGAAAGCTGGCCGCTCAGAGCACTGGCAATCACAAATCTGAGAAGATATAATCCAATAAACAACAGGATCATACGAATAGATATATTCCAATGTTCGCTGTTCAGTCCATAGGCTCTGCGCTTTTCTTTACCGGATTGCAGAAGAAGAATCCAGAAAATAACGCTGCCACCTATTATAACGTACTCCATGATCGGTGCCCACTGAGAATATGGCATGCTCATCAGATCTCTATTTTGGGGAGCCAGAACAGAAGCCGCCGTGCAGACAACCAGCACCGCCGTGAGAGCTACAAAGAATATGTAAAAAGCCGTTGGAAGATTTTTATCTCCTTTTTTGGTAATTAAATAAGCCATCATCACACCTGCTGCTGGATACAGCATCTGCGCATTTGGAAAAGCGCTGAGATTAAGATCTTTTCCATAGCCATACCACATCAGAAGTCCCATTACATATGTGATTCCGTATGCTATAATCACATAGATCAAAAGCTGTTTTTTCTCTGTTTGCATAAATTTCATAATTCCTTCCTTGCAACTTTTAATTTGTTACTCACATGATATCATACTTTAGACACTTAGGCACAGGTTATTCCCCAAATTGAAGAAAACTTAAAACATTGATTTACTGCAAGGCATAACGAATCTTTTATTAAACAAGGGCAAGATGCGCCCTTGAGTAACTCTAATTTCCTTTTGGAAATCAGGAAAGGTTGTTCTTAGGAATATTTTTCTTTACATTCATTAATAGTATGTTATACTAGAATAAATCTGATAAATTTGAAACACTTACTATAGTTATTAGAAATGGAGTTCTCTATGGATTTAACGATGATACTATTTATTGCTTTAATCATTATTTTTTTTATAATTCCGTTACTAGCATTTATTATTAAATCTGCAGTAAAGCAAGGAATTTTGGAAGCTTACAAGATTATTAAAAATGATAAAGATAATAATATTTTATAACTCTAATCTAAAATCTAATAATCTCCAATAAAAATCCTCTCTTTTAAAGAGTTGGATAATCTTCAATTATTTCTTGTTATTAGTTGTATAAGATCCATATAACGTTTCTACTTAATAGAGGAAAAGAGAATTATAGATGTTTTGAGGGAAAGTGGCTATTTTTAAGAATAGATCAATCAACTTTGTTTTATTGTATTTTGATACCCTTGTGTTAATATCTGGATAAAAAAGAAATGTCCTAACAGTATTCTTCATGTTTATGTGAATATGAATTAATCTGCTAAGGCATTTCTTTTTATTTGTATCTTTAAAATATCATTTGAAATAATCAAATTTTTAGCAAAGTAGGTCTTTTGGGTACCATATGAGACGCATTTGTGCAAGATTTCCTCCTTCTTCAGATGTTTCAAACATATGGTTGATTACCTTTTTGATTACCTTTGCTTTTGGGAAAAAAGAAAAAGCCTTAAAACAGCGATTTTACGCGGTTTCTAAGGCTTTTTAATACAGGGGATGAGAGAATCGAACTCCCACCAAAGGTTTTGGAGACCCCTATCATACCATTTGACCAATCCCCTATTCAGTTGTCGCTTAACTCAAGCGACTTGTTAAGTATACCTTATGGAGTGATGAATGTCAAGAAAAAAATAAAGAAAATTCAAGAAATGTTTCAAGGATGGTTCTCTAATTCTGAATCAAATTATAACGCATTTATCAAAGCGATGCTTCGGGGGAATGTGAAAGAGATGAATACTTATATGAATGAAGTTGCACTAGCTACATTTAGCAGTTTTGATACAGGAAGACATCCGGCAGGAAAAAGGCAGCCGGAGCGTTTTTATCATGGATTCGTTCTGGGACTTTTGGTAGAATTAAGAGATCGTTATGAAGTAAAGTCCAACAGAGAAAGCGGTTACGGGCGATATGATGTGATGTTAATACCAAGAGAAACGCCGGATCAGGCAATTATAAAAAAGGAAGAAGCGACCTCAAAATCACTTCTTCCTTTCTTTGTTCTCTTACAGAATTCCAAGATCCATCATTGCTTTTTTCAGAACTTCTTTATGTGCATCTTCCATCTCTGTCAGAGGTGCTCTAAGAGTTCCAACTTCTTTTCCCATCATGTTAAGAGCAGCCTTAACCGGGATCGGGTTCACTTCACAGAAGAGAGCATCAACCAGTGGAAGTGCATCTAACTGCATCTTGCGGCTACCTGCGATATCTCCTGAGAAGAATTTGTAGCACATGTCATGCACGTAAGCCGGAGCTACGTTGGAGAGAACGGAGATAACTCCGATTCCGCCAAGTGCGAGAAGCGGTACAACCTGATCATCATTTCCTGAGTAAAGATCAACGTTGCCATCACAAAGATGCAGGATCTGTGCAACTGTGCTGATATTTCCAGATGCTTCTTTAATACCTACGATGTTCTCAACATCTTTCACAAGTGTTGCAACTGTCTGTGGCTGAAGTCCACATCCTGTACGGCTTGGTACATTGTACAGAATCGCCGGAATATTTACTTCATTACAAATAGCTGTGTAATGAGCAATCAGTCCGTTCTGTGTTGCTTTATTATAATATGGTGTAACGAGCAGAAGTCCGTCAGCTCCATCTTCCTGAGCTTCTTTGGACAACTGGATCGCTGTTCTTGTACAATTAGAACCTGTTCCGGCGATGACCGGGATACGGTGGTTCACACGCTCAATTGCAAAACGGGTTGTTGCTGCATGTTCTTCCTCTGTCATAGTAGCGGATTCACCTGTTGTTCCACAGATGACGATCGCATCTGTTCCGCCTGCAATCTGCTCCTCTAACATCTCATCTAATTTGTCATAATTGACCTCAAGATTCTCTTTCATCGGAGTAACGATCGCTACACCTGCGCCTTTAAAAATTGCCATTCTTTTTATCCTCCTTCAACATGGTGAAACAAAGTATTACTGGTCATAGCAGGTTATTGCGCATAAGTTCCTTGTGAACGATAATTATAATAGCCATGAGCAGTAACTGTTTAATATACATCTATGCAAGAATGCGTAAACTGTAAATAAACATAAAAGAAACGGCAAGATGCGCCGTCCCCAAATATACATTATGTATAATTCAGATAGCTCTCCATCTTGCGATGACAGTCATGCCGCTATTCACGTCATGCCCAAGAACAAGAACTCAGGATTCTTACCCTTTCGGCATCTTTCCCTTTCCGATGAGTTCTTCTGTTCCTGACACATCCGTCACCTTACTTATGAAAAATGCAACCTCTATCTACGTTTCCGTGTTTAAGCAAATAATAACACCGAGGGTACAATGATGTCAACATGGTTTCTGGATTTCTTTCTTATTTATAGTACCTGGGTTATAAGTACACCTTATAAAAATTGATTATAATAAAGTATAACCGATTTTTTGACTTTTTTCTTATATATATGATATCATTAATTCGCTAGATGTGTGAATGACAAAGCTGTTTCATTTGCACTTTTTTTATGCTTGTATGTTTGTTTTTTGAAAAACAATCGCAAGAAACGACATAAGATAACAAGAGAAAATTGCGAGGATGAGAACCGCGATCCTTGGAAAAGGTATGTGGATAGGAAGGAGACCTACTGTGTTAACAATCGGTAATTACGTGAAAGTTAAGACACTGGAGGAGGCTTACGAGCTGAATCAGGCAAGAAACAGTCGTATCATGGGCGGTATGATGTGGATGAGATTAGGAAATGCAAGAGTGAAGACAATCATTGATATGTCGGAACTTGGTTTGAATGAGATTGAGGAGACAGACCATGTATTCCGCATTGGAGCAATGTGTACACTGCGCCAGCTGGAAGAGCATGAGGGGCTGAGAAAATTCTATGGGGACGGAATTGCAGAAAGCCTTCGTCATATTGTTGGAGTTCAGTTTAGAAATCAGGCAACAGTTGGAGGCAGTATCTATGGAAGATACGGATTTTCTGATGTGCTGACTGCATTACTGGCACTGGATACATTTGTGGAATTATATAATGGAGGACCTGTTCGACTTTCTGAGTTTGTAAACAGAAAAGCAGATAAGGATATTCTTGTATCCGTGATCGTCAGAAAGAGCAAGAGAAAATTCCGTTATGAATCAATTCGTCAGACAAAGACAGATTTCCCGGTACTGACATGTTCTGTCGTAACAGGAATTTACAGAGGTCAGGAGTCCTGGTTCTTTTCGGTAGGAGCAAGACCGATGAAAGCGGCATTGCTTGAAAAGCAGTGGGAGATCCCGAAAGATGCTACAGACGAGCAGCTCACAGAGTATGCAAAACGTGTGGCAGCAGAATTTACTTATGGAAGCAATATGCGCGGAAGTGCGGAGTACAGACAGCACCTTGCGGAGGTTCTGCTTCGCAGAGAGATGCGCTCAATTTTAGATGAATATAATGCGGAGGAGAAATAGGATGGAAGTACAGTTTACCCTGAATGGAAAGAAAGTAAGTACAGAGATCGCTGCAGATACAGTCCTTTTGAACCTTCTGCGTGATCTTGGATGTAAGAGTGTGAAATGTGGATGCGAGACAACAAACTGTGGTTTGTGTACAGTATGGATCGACGGAAAATCCCGCCTGTCATGTTCTGTTCTTGCAGCAAGCATTGACGGACATGAAGTGACAACACTTGAGGGTGTGGAGAAAGAAGCAGCAGAATTCGGCTCATTTCTTGCACAGGAAGGTGCAGAGCAGTGTGGATTCTGTTCCCCTGGATTTATTATGAACGTGCTCGCAATGTTCCGTGAATTGAAGAGCCCTTCTATAGAAGAAATTAAAGAATATCTGGCAGGAAATCTGTGCCGCTGTACAGGATACATGGGACAGCTTCGTGCAATCCAGAAATATATGGAAGTCAGAAATACAGCAGTTAACATTACAGTAAAGAAAATGGGCGGGGAGGAGTAAGAATGGAAAGAATAGATAAAGTTCAGAATCTGATTCCTGAGAAACCGGAATTTGTCCACAGCAATCAGGAAAAAGGAGAAGCTATAGAATCCCTGAAGATTGTAAACCGTCCTCTTGTAAAGAAAGATGCTGCTGCACTTGTTACAGGAAAAAGTGTTTATACAAATGATCTTGCGCCGTCAGACTGTCTCATCGTTAAAGTAATCAGAAGCCCATATGCGCATGCATTAATTAAGGATATTAACACAGCACGTGCTGAGGCTGTACCTGGAATCGAATGTGTTCTTACATATAAAGATTGTCCGAATAAAAGATTTACAATGGCTGGTCAGACCTATCCGGAACCAAGTCCGTATGACCGTCTGATCCTTGACCAGAGAGTACGTTTCGTTGGAGATGCAGCTGCGATTGTAGCCGGAACATCCGAAGAAGCTGTTAAGAAAGCAATGAAGCTTGTGAAGATCCAGTATGAGGTTCTTGAACCGGTACTTGATTTCCATACAGCAAAGGACAATCCGATTCTTGTGCACCCGGAAGATAACTGGAGAAGTCTTTGCCCGGTTGGCGCGGACAACAAGAGAAATCTTTGTGCACATGGGGTGAGTGAAGACGGAGACGTAGAGGCAGTTCTTGCAAAATGTGATCACGTGATCGACCGCGTTTATCACACAAAGGCGAACCAGCAGGCAATGATGGAGACTTTCCGTACTTATACATATTTAGATGCATACGGAAGATTAAATGTCGTTTCATCTACACAGGTTCCGTTCCATGCAAGAAGAATCCTTGCTCATGCACTCGATATTCCGAAGAGCAAAGTACGTGTGATCAAGCCGAGAATCGGTGGAGGATTCGGTGCGAAGCAGACTGTAGTTTCCGAAGTTTATCCGGCACTTGTCACATGGAAGACAGGAAAACCGGCGAAGATCATTTACACAAGAGAAGAGTCTTTGATCGCTTCTTCACCGCGTCATGAGATGGAACTTCATGTACGTCTGGGAGCAGATAAAGAAGGAAATATTAAAGCAATCGATCTCTATACACTTTCCAACACTGGAGCATTTGGTGAGCACGGACCGACAACCGTAGGTCTTTCCGGTCACAAGTCTATTCCGCTTTATGGAAAGGCAGAGGCATTCCGCTTTACATATGACGTTGTTTACACAAATGTAATGTCAGCTGGAGCTTACCGTGGATACGGAGCAACACAGGGACAGTTCGCTGTAGAATCAGCTGTAAATGAACTCGCAGAAGTTCTCGGAATGGACCCGACAGTGCTTCGTGAGAAGAACATGGTACGCCAGGGCGATAAGATGCCGGCTTATTATGGCGAAGTTACAAACAGCTGTACACTCGACAGATGTCTTGCCAGAGCAAAAGAAATGATCAACTGGGATGAAAAGTATCCATACCGTGATATGGGAAATGGAAAAGTCCGCAGTGTCGGAGTTGCAATGTCCATGCAGGGATCTGGAATCTCAGCAGTAGATACAGGTGCGGTTGAAATCAAAGTAAATGATGACGGATTCTACAGTCTGATCATTGGAGCTACTGATATGGGAACAGGATGCGATACGATCCTTGCCCAGATGGCAGCAGAGTGTCTTGAATGTAAACCGGAAGAAGTTGTTGTATTCGGAGTAGATACAGACATCTCTCCATACGACTGTGGTTCATACGCATCCAGTACAACTTATGTAACAGGACAGGCAGTTGTTAAGACTTGTGAATCCCTTCGCAAGAAAATCTGCGAGCGTGGAGCAGAGTATCTCGGATGCAAGCCGGAAGATGTAGATTTCGATGGAGAATATGTGACAGAGCTGGCAACAGGAAAGCAGATTTCAAGAAGTCAGATTGGAAATAATGTAATGTGCTTCAGCAACGCACCACTTTCCGCAAGTGAAGCATTTTCCTCACCGGTATCTCCACCGCCATTCATGGTTGGTATGGCAGAAGTTGAGATCGACAAAGAGACAGGTGTACTTGAACTGATCGATTACGTAGCAGTCGTAGACTGCGGAACAGTTATAAATCCGAACCTTGCGCGTGTACAGGTGGAAGGCGGAATCGCACAGGGAATCGGTATGGCACTGTATGAAGATGTTGTATATAACGAAAAGGGAAAGAATTTCAGCAATTCTTTGATGCAGTATAAGATTCCAACTCGTCTTGATGTTGGAACAATCCGCGTAGAGTTCGAGAGCAGCTATGAGCCGACAGGACCGTTCGGAGCGAAGTCCATCGGAGAGATCGTAATCAATACACCATCACCGGCAATCAGCAATGCAATTCAGAACGCGACAGGAGTGATCATTAGAGAACTGCCGATGACAGCGGAGAAGATTTACAGAGGAATTTCTGGGCGTTAGACTTGGAGTCGGGGAAGAATGAAGTGAAATAAGGAAGCTATCAACTACGATAACAACGAATGGAGTTGAATATCGTCGTTGATAGCTTTTTTACGTTGACATTGTTATTTTATTCTGCTATAGTAAATCCACATCAAAATCTCAGACGTATATTTTCTATATTTCATTTGTCTGAATGTGTTATCGAAAGGATAACTTTATCTCATATTCAAGGCTGTATCAGCAGGAGATTCCATTTTGATGAGTTACAAAATAACAAAAGAATAAGAAACCAGGAGGAAGCGTCTATGGGAAAAGCAGATGTTAATGTGAATATCTGGCTAAGTGAGAAGAAAAGATTTGCGAATTTATTTAATGGTGTGATTTATGGTGGAAGGCAGGTGATATTGCCAGAGGATTTGGAAGAAGTGAATCCTGTTTCATCTGTCAGTGTGAAAAATCGGACCGGGAAAACAAAAAACATGAAAAAATACCGCGATATCATTATGAAATGGCGAAATCAGGCTACACTTGTGTTACTTGCAAATGAATCACAGGATAAGGTTCATTATGCAATGCCGCACAAGGTAATGCTTTATGATGGAATGGATTACGAAACACAGATTCGGAATAATTGGAAAAACTTTAATGACCGACGAAAGCAGAATAAAAAAGCAGGTCAGTCGTTAGAGCATCTTACCGCAGGAGAATATCTGTCGCGATTTCGAAAAAAAGATCGATTGATACCGATTATTTCATTAGTCTTTTATTATGGTTCAGAACCGTGGGATGGACCTGTTGATCTGTATGATATGTTTCGGTTGGAAGGAACGAAAGAAGAGAAAGAAATTTTGGAGAAATATCTTCCCAATTATAAAATCAATCTTGTAGACGCAGAACGATTGGAAGATGTTGAAAAATTTTCGGATGATTTACAAGTGATATTAACTATGCTAAGATATAGGGACAGTAAGGAAGAACTGAAACACTATATTGATGAAAATAAAAAGTTTTTTCAGAATGTTGATTATGAAACAAGTCAGGCGATGAAAGCATTTTTGAACATGAAACAAATACCAAGTGAAACAGAGCAGAAGGAGGAGATGGTAGATATGTGTAAGGCAATACAGGAAATGTATGATGATGGAGTGAAAGATGGAATTCAGCAAGGAATAGCAGCAACTATTAGAACGTGTCAAAATTTGAATGCTTCTAGAATAGAGACGTTTAATAATGTTCGGAAAGAGTATAAATTAACAGAGGAGCAAACAGAGGAATACTTAAACACATATTGGAAGTGAGGCTGAAACAAATACCACGAAAAACAGAGCAGAATGAGGAGAAAGAGATGAACGCAGTAGAAGCTTTAGATGAATTACAGCGCAAAGCAAGACATGATGATAAACTAAGAGAACAGTTCATAAAGACAAGGGATGCAGAAGATCCTCTTGGAGAATTCTGCTCTGTATGTCGTGAGACGGGTTATGAACTTTATCCGATGGATATTGTGCAGGCAGGAGATGAATTTTATGCCGCAATGAAGCGCAGTACGAATGGTGGCGGAGAGAATTCACCGGTGCTTACAGGAGAGGATGACCCTTATGAATTGTTTTTTGCAGGACTACAAGAACTGTAAAAATAATTTTAGTGTATAAGCATTAGACATAAATGAACAGAAGTGATTACAAAATAGGAAGATTTATTGATGATAAAGATAATTCGCGTAGGAAGAGAGTGCTTACGAGAAGCGTACGAAATTGTGAATAAGGTAGACCAGGGGATGAACGTTCCAGAATGGTTTGTTGCAGAACCGTATGAAGAATTTGATTTTTGGATGAAGAAGGAACGAGGTCTTTTATATCTTGCTGTTGATGAAGAGGGCAAGGCGGGAGCTATGTTTTTCGTAATTTTACCGGGCGCTCACCCGGATAATCTGGGATATGATCTTGGAATGGAGGAAGAGAAATTGAAGCTTTGTGCTATGATGGATACGGCGGCTGTATTACCAGAGTTTCGAGGGCACTATTTACAATATAAAATGATGCAGCACGCGGAAGGTGATTTGAGACAGATAGGATATCGCTACCTGCTTTGTACGGTGCATCCGGAAAATGTTTTCAGCAGATCAAATGTCATGAAACAGGGGTATCAGAAGATGCTTACGAAGGAAAAATATGGCGGATTCTTAAGAGATATCTGGATGAAAAATATTATAGAATAAGAAAACAAACATCGGAATAAACATCTGATGTTTGTTTTCACAGAAATACACTAATACGTTAATACGTGAAAAAGATAAAGCGAAATACTGATATAATATAGAAAAAAGAAAAGGTGTGTGGTATACTCTCGACATAGCCTCTGGCAGGATTGCAGAAATGCCGAGGCATTCCTGAATGGAAACTGATAGAGATATTTAACGGCAGGCTGATGAAAGGAGCAATAAAATGGAGACATATATGCAGATGCTTGGAAGACTTGCAAAGAGTGCATCCCGTGAGGCAGCAAAGCTTGGAACGAAGGCAAAGAACAGAGGGCTTCTCGCAGTAGCGAATGAACTTGTAGAAGAGAGAGAATTGATTTTACAGGAGAATGCAAAGGATATTGAAGCTGCGAAAGCGAAAGGCGTGAAGCAGTCTTTGATTGATCGATTGGCACTGACGGAACAGCGAATTGAAGACATGGCAGAAGGTCTGCGTCAGATTGCAGCACTTGATGATCCCATCGGAGAAGTGCTTGGCATGAAGACAAGACCGAACGGGCTTCGTATCGGAAAGAAACGCGTACCGCTTGGCGTTGTCGGAATTATCTATGAATCCAGACCGAATGTGACAGCAGATGCATTCGGACTTTGCTTCAAGACTGGAAATGCGGTAATTCTTCGCGGAGGAAGTGATGCGATCCATTCCAATCGGGCAATTACCCGTGTAATCAAGGAAGGACTCCGCAAAGAGAAGTTATCTCAGGATCTCATCCTTCTTGTGGAAGATACAAGCAGAGAAGTTGTAAATGAGATGATGAAGATGCATGGCTGGATCGACGTCCTGATCCCAAGAGGCGGAGCGGGACTCATTGCAAATGTTGTCGCAAACAGTACGGTTCCGGTAATTGAGACAGGAACCGGAAATTGTCATGTATATGTTGATGAGACAGCAGACATTAAGATGGCAACAGATATTATTGAAAATGCAAAGACACAGCGCCTTGGTGTGTGTAATGCATGTGAATCACTTGTGATTCATTCCAAGATAGCAGATGCAGCTTTGCCGAAGATTGTAACAAGACTGAAGGAACATGGTGTAGAGATACGTGGAGATGAGAGAGCACAGGCAATCAGTTCAGAGATTATTCCGGCAACAGAAGAAGACTGGGGAACAGAGTACCTGGATGCAATTATTTCTGTAAAGATTGTTGATTCCATCGATGAGGCAATCACACATATCAATACATACAATACAGGACATTCTGAATCCATTATTACAAAGGATTACGACAATGCATTGAGATTCCAGGATGAGATCGATGCGGCAGCGGTTTATGTAAATGCATCAACAAGATTTACAGATGGATTCGAATTCGGATTCGGTGCAGAGATCGGAATCAGCACACAGAAGCTTCATGCAAGAGGCCCGATGGGACTCGAAGCATTGACAACAACAAAGTATATTATCTTCGGAAACGGACAGATCAGGGGATAGTATAGATAGCAGGTTTTAAAATCCAGGTCAATTAGTGTAAGTTAAATAAACTTGTCTTTGACCTGGATTTTATGTATCATAATTCAAGTCAACTTATGATTTGGCTATAAGCTTGCCTGGAATTCACAAAATTACAATCCAAGTCAACAATATTTCTATAAAATCACATTTCCTCCCCCAAAAAGCATCCTATTAATAAAATAAGAAGAAAATAAAAAACTTATAAAAATAACAATCAGTGTTGACAAACAGAAATCGAGGTGCTATCTTAGTATCTGTAAGGTGTTAGCACTCAAAAACAAAGAGTGCTAATAACAAACAAAGATGAACAGAAAGGGGAACACAGAGATGTCTGTAGAAGCTGAATTAAGTGAAAGAAAACTTACGATATTGAAAGCCATCATACAGAATTATCTGGAGACTGGCGAACCGGTCGGATCACGAACCCTTTCAAAATACACAGATTTGAAATTAAGTTCCGCAACGATAAGGAATGAGATGGCAGATCTGGAAGATCTTGGTTACATCTTCCAGCCACACACATCGGCAGGAAGAATTCCATCAGATAAGGGATATCGCTTTTATGTAGATCTTCTGATGGAGAATAAGGAGCAGGAGATCAACAGACGAGAGGATGCACTTCTTGAGAAGACCGATAAGGTCGAGAAGGTACTCCAGCAGGCAGCAAAGGTCCTTGCTTCGAACACCAATTATGCGACGATGGTTTCCGCACCGGTCAACAGCCGGAACACATTGAAGTTCATTCAGCTATCACAGGTGGATGAAGAACAGATCGTAGCAGTCATCGTACTTGGTGGTAATGTGATCAAGAATAAGATCATTGAAGTTGGAGAAACCTTAAGTAATGAGAATCTGTTGAAGCTGAATATGCTTCTGAACACGACACTGAATGGATTATCCATTGATCAGATTACATTAGGTCTGATTGCCAGATTGAAAGAACAGGCTGGTATCCACAGCGAGGTTGTCGGTCATGTACTGGATGCAGTGGCAGAGATCATTCATGTAGATAATGACATGGAGATCTACACAAGCGGCGCAACGAATATTTTCAAATATCCGGAGCTTAGTGATAAGCAGAGCGCACAGGAGATCATCAGTGCATTTGAAGAGAAACAGCAGCTGGCAGATCTGGTGACAGAGACACTGGCAAGTGAGGAGAACAACGGCATACAGGTTTATATCGGAGATGAAACTCCGGTTAAGACCATGAAAGACTGCAGTGTTGTTACCGCCACATATGAGCTGGGAGAAGGTATGAAAGGAACGATTGGAATCATCGGTCCGAAGAGAATGGATTATGAACATGTCATGAAGACGCTGAAAACGCTGCAAAGTGAGTTGGATGCGATTTATAATAAAGAACCCAAAGAGTAATAATAGGAAGGTAGAAAGCTGGTGACAGAGAACATGAGCAAAGAAGATATGGTAAAAGAAGCTGTTGAAGAGGCAAAAGCAAAGGCTGCAAAAGAGCAGGCAGAAGCTGAAGAGACAGTAGAAACAGAAGATGCCCAGGGAGTTGAGGCTGAAGCGAAAGAAGCAACAGAGGAAGCAACTGAGACTGAAGGAGATTCAGAAGCAGCATCAGAAGGTAAGAAAAAGTTCTTCGGAAAGAAAGAGAAGAAGGACAAGAAAGACGAGAAGATCGAGGAACTCACAGACCGCGTTACTCGTCAGATGGCAGAGTTTGATAACTTCCGCAAGAGATCTGAGAAGGAGAAATCCCAGATGTACGAGATCGGAGCGAAAGATATCATAGAAAAGATTCTTCCGGTTGTAGACAACTTCGAGCGTGGACTTGGTTCCGTACCGGAGGAGGAGAAGAATGCTCCGTTCGTAGAAGGAATGGAGAAGATCTACAAACAGCTTATGACTACACTGGAATCCGTTGGAGTAAAACCAATCGAGGCAGTTGGTCAGGAATTCAATCCGGATTTCCACAACGCAGTGATGCATGTAGAAGATGAGGGACTCGGTGAGAACATCATCGCAGAAGAATTCCAGAAAGGTTACATGTACCGTGAAAGTGTTGTAAGACACAGCATGGTAAAAGTAGCAAACTAATTTGATTTTTAACAAGATTCAGAGATTAGATAGAGGAGGAAATTTATCATGGGAAAAATTATTGGTATTGACCTTGGTACAACAAACAGCTGTGTAGCCGTTATGGAAGGTGGACAGCCAACAGTTATCGCGAATACAGAAGGCGCAAGAACAACACCGTCTGTTGTAGCATTTACAAAGACAGGAGAGCGTCTCGTAGGTGAACCTGCAAAACGTCAGGCTGTAACAAACGCAGCAAGAACAATCTCATCCATCAAAAGAGAGATGGGAACAGATTATAAAGTAGATATTGACGATAAGAAATATTCTCCACAGGAGATTTCTGCAATGATCCTTCAGAAACTGAAAGCAGACGCAGAAGGATACCTTGGTGAGAAAGTAACAGAAGCTGTTATCACAGTTCCGGCTTACTTCAACGATGCTCAGCGTCAGGCTACAAAAGATGCAGGTAAGATCGCAGGACTTGATGTAAAACGTATCATCAACGAGCCTACAGCAGCTGCACTTGCTTATGGTCTTGACAATGAGAAAGAGCAGAAGATCATGGTATACGACCTTGGTGGTGGTACATTCGACGTATCTGTTATCGAGATTGGTGACGGAGTTATCGAAGTACTTTCAACAGCCGGTAACAACAGACTTGGTGGAGATGACTTCGACCAGAAGATCACAGATTACATGCTTGCAGACTTCAAGGCAAAAGAAGGCGTAGATCTTTCTGCAGATAAGATGGCTCTTCAGAGATTAAGAGAAGCTGCAGAGAAAGCAAAGAAAGAGCTTTCAAGTGCAACAACAACAAATATTAACCTTCCGTTCATCACAGCAACAGCTGAAGGACCGAAGCATTTCGATATGAACCTTACAAGAGCTAAATTCGACGAGCTGACAAGAGACCTCGTAGAAAAAACTCAGGAACCGGTAAGACGTGCACTTTCTGACGCAGGAATCACAGCTTCCGAGCTTGGACAGGTACTTCTCGTTGGTGGATCAACACGTATTCCGGCTGTTCAGGAAGAAGTTAAGAGACTGACAGGCAAAGAGCCTAGCAAATCCCTTAACCCAGATGAGTGTGTAGCACTTGGTGCTTCCGTACAGGGTGGTAAACTTGCAGGAGATGCAGGCGCAGGAGACATCCTTCTTCTTGATGTAACTCCACTGTCACTGTCTATCGAGACAATGGGTGGTGTAGCTACAAGACTGATCGAGAGAAATACAACAATCCCGACAAAGAAGAGCCAGATCTTCTCAACAGCAGCAGATAACCAGACAGCTGTAGACATCAACGTTGTACAGGGTGAGAGACAGTTCGCAAGAGACAACAAGTCCCTCGGACAGTTCAGACTTGATGGAATCCCGCCGGCTCCACGTGGAATCCCGCAGATCGAAGTTACATTCGATATCGATGCAAATGGTATCGTAAATGTATCTGCTAAGGATCTTGGAACAGGTAAAGAGCAGCATATTACAATCACAGCAGGTTCTAATATGTCTGATGACGATATCGATAAAGCTGTAAAAGAAGCAGCTGAATTCGAGGCTCAGGATAAGAAACGTAAAGAAGCAATCGATACAAGAAACGAAGCAGACGCTATGGTATTCCAGACAGAGAAGGCAATCAAAGAGGTTGGCGACAAAGTCGATGCTACAGAGAAGGCAGCTGTAGAGGCTGACGTTCAGGCACTGAAAGATATCCTTGCAAAATCTGCTCCGGAGAACACAACAGAAGAGCAGGTAGCAGAGATCAAAGCTGCGAAGGAAAAACTGATGGAGAGCGCACAGAAACTGTTCACAAAGATGTATGAGCAGGCAGGTGCTGCAGCAGGTGCAGGTGCACAGGCTGGTCCTACACCAGAAGCTGGTCCGGCTCCGGATGGTTTCCAGGGTGATGATGTTGTAGACGGAGACTACAAAGAAGTCTAAAATATAGAAAAGATGCCGGTAAGACAGAAGAGAAACAGGCAGCAGGGCATCAGATAAATGAAGCATGAAGAGAAATTCTACGGAGCTTTGTAGCTTCGTAGAATTTCTTGAGGTTAAGAAAGAGATACAGAAAGGTTAGTATTTGTGTTATGGCAGAGGCAAAGAGAGATTATTATGAGGTGCTCGGCGTAAGCAAAGATGCAGATGATGCTACAATCAAGAAAGCATACCGCCAGCTTGCGAAGAAGTACCATCCAGATATGAATCCAGGGGATAAAGAAGCAGAAATAAAGTTCAAAGAGGCTTCCGAAGCCTATGCCGTTCTGAGTGACGCTGACAAACGTCGTCAGTATGATCAGTTCGGCCACGCTGCATTTGATGGTGGTGCCGGCGGCGGAGCAGGTGGATTCGGTGGCGGATTTAATTTCAATGGAGCAGATTTCAGCGACATTTTCGGAGATATCTTCGGAGATATGTTCGGTGGCTCCAGAAGAGGCGGCGCAAGCAATGGTCCTATGAAAGGGGCTAATATCAGAAAGAGCATCCGCATCACATTCGAGGAAGCTGTCTTCGGATGCGAGAAAGAACTGGATCTTGTACTGAAAGATCCTTGCGAAGACTGTCACGGCACAGGTGCAAAGCCTGGAACATCACCGGAGACATGTCCAAAGTGCGGTGGTAAAGGTCAGGTCGTATATACATCCCAGTCCTTCTTTGGAACCGTACAGAATGTACAAACATGTCCGAACTGCGGTGGTTCCGGTAAGATCGTGAAAGAGAAATGTCCGAAATGTGCAGGTACAGGATATACATCCAGCAGAAAGAAGATCAAAGTTACGATTCCGGCAGGTATTGATAACGGACAGAGCGTACGCATCCGTGAAAAAGGAGAACCGGGAGTTAATGGAGGACCGAGAGGAGATCTCCTCGTTGAGGTTAACGTATCCAGACATCCAATCTTCCAAAGACAGGATATGCATATCTTCTCAACCGTTGCGATTTCTTTCGCAGTGGCTACACTCGGTGGCGATGTGAAGATTCCAACTGTAGACGGAGACGTTCTCTACACAGTAAAACCGGGAACAAAGACAGATACAAAAGTACGTCTGAAAGGAAAGGGAGTTCCATCCCTTAGAAATACTCAGGTAAGAGGAGATCATTATGTAACATTAGTGATCCAGACACCGGAGAGATTAAGCGCAGAGGCGAAAGAGGCTCTGAGAAAATTCGATGAGCTCAGTGGAAATACACTTCATCAGCATGATGACCTTGCTACAAAATCTGAGAAATCAGAGAAAAAAGGCAAGAAAAAAGGATTCATGGATAAGATGAAAGAAGCCTTTGAAGATAAAGAATAAAAAGAATGATGAGAGCGGCAGCTGCTGACCGAAAGGTTGGTGGCTGCCGCTTTTTAGCATGTCTAGCGACGCAAGTCGCTAATACGCTGAAGAATATGATATGGGAATAATTGAAAAGCAGATTCAGGGAATCAAGGTTAAATAGATGATTTATAGCAAGTTTCGCTTGGCCTGGTTTTCCAAAATCTTAACATGTGTCAAACATCCAGAAAAACTCATATCCAAAAAAAATCCCCCCTAGAACATCTCCTTGTATTTACACGCGAAATCGGATATATTAGAAGATATTGGAAATGTGTTGCACGAAGCATCCGCAGGCATCGTAGTTGTAGGTTTTGTCTCCAACATCTTTACAAATATAGCAGAAAGAAGGTGACTTTCATCGTGAATCAGATCGTTTTGACAGGAATGGTGCTTTCTGTCGCACCGGTGGGCGAGTACGACCGCAGAGTTGTCATACTTACAAAAGAACAGGGGAAGATCTCAGCCTTTGCAAAGGGATCAAGAAGACCAAACAGTCCTCTAGTGGGAGCGGTGAATCCATTTACTTTCGGTGAATTCACGATGTATGAAGGTCGTTCTTCCTACACAATTCAGTCTGTAAATGTATCCAATTATTTTTCGGAATTGAGAGAAGATGTGGTAGGTGCATATTATGGCTTTTATTTCCTTGAGGTTGCGAATTACTATGCGAGGGAACGGAATGATGAGCGGGAACTTTTGAAATTACTTTATCAGACGATGCGTGCGCTGACAAATCCACATCTTCCGAATCAGTTGATCCGTTACATTTTCGAGTTGAAAGTGCTGACGATCAATGGACAGGGACCGCAGGTGTTCCAGTGTGTACAGTGTGGCGACCGGACGAGGCCGGCGGTGTTCAGCGCAGCGAAGGGCGGACTTGTGTGTAATGAATGTGACGGAGAAGTGAGAGACGGAATGTTTCTTGACGGTTCTACGCTGTATACGATGCAGTATATTGAATCCAGTACAATTGAGAAATTATATACATTTAACGTGAAGCCGGAAGTGCTGGAGAAGTTTGGACGCGTGATGGGACGGTTGATGAAGATGTATGTAGATAAGGAATTTAAGTCTTTGGAGATTCTGGAAACGCTGTTGTGAATACTATTGAAAGACATGATATTGTTTCTACAGATGAGATTTTGCAAAGAGCGGATGAAGTTATGTATGAATTTAAGCGGAAACATAAAGAGAAGTACCTAAAACAGCTTGAAAAATAAGGCATTAGTCGTTATAATAGGAAACATTGATGTACAAAGGGGAATATCTTTAAAGGAAGATGTGAATAACTTCTGTGAAAAGATCAACTGGCGTGCATAAGTTATGTGAATAATGTAAATGATAAAAAAGAATGTGAGGAACATACAATGGTTGAAAAGACAATGGACAAGATCGTAGCACTTGCAAAGTCAAGAGGATTCGTATATCCGGGTTCTGAAATCTACGGCGGACTTGCCAACACATGGGATTATGGTAATCTTGGTGTTGAACTTAAGAATAATGTGAAGAGAGCATGGTGGAAGAAGTTCATTCAGGAGAATCCATACAATGTTGGAGTTGACTGTGCAATCCTTATGAACCCACAGACATGGGTTGCTTCCGGACATCTTGGAGGATTCAGTGATCCGCTGATGGACTGTAAACAGTGTCATGAGCGTTTCCGTGCAGATAAGATTATTGAAGATTATGCAGCAGAGAATGGAATCGAGCTTGAGAGCTCTGTAGACGGATGGACACAGGAGCAGATGGCAGCATTTATCGAAGATAATAACATTCCATGTCCGACTTGTGGAAAGCATGATTTTACAGATATCCGTCAGTTCAACCTGATGTTCAAGACATTCCAGGGGGTTACAGAGGATGCGAAGAACACAGTATACCTTCGTCCTGAGACAGCACAGGGTATCTTTGTAAACTTCAAGAATGTACAGCGTACATCCAGAAAGAAACTTCCATTCGGTATCGGACAGATTGGTAAGTCTTTCCGTAACGAGATCACACCGGGTAACTTTACATTCCGCACAAGAGAGTTCGAGCAGATGGAGCTTGAGTTCTTCTGCAAACCGGACACAGACCTTGAGTGGTTTGATTACTGGAAGAGCTTCTGCCTGAACTGGCTGTCATCTCTTGGACTGAAAGATGAGGAAGTACGTTACCGTGACCATGATCAGGAAGAGCTTTCCTTCTACAGTAAGGCTACTACAGACGTTGAGTTCCTTTTCCCATTCGGATGGGGTGAGCTGTGGGGAATCGCTGACCGTACGGATTATGACCTGACTCAGCATCAGAATGTATCCGGACAGGATATGACATACTTTGATGATGAGACAAAGGAGAAATACATTCCATACGTTATCGAGCCATCACTTGGTGCTGACCGTGTTGTACTTGCATTCCTTTGCAGTGCATATGATGAGGAGAATATCGGAACAGAAGAGAAACCGGATATGAGAACTGTACTTCATTTTCATCCGGCACTGGCTCCGGTTAAGATCGGTGTGCTCCCACTTTCCAAGAAACTGAACGAAGGCGCAGAGAAAGTATTTGCAGAGTTATCCAAGTACTACAACTGTGAGTTCGATGATCGTGGAAATATCGGAAAACGTTACCGTCGTCAGGACGAGATCGGTACTCCATTCTGTGTAACATATGACTTCGATTCTGAGGAAGACGGAGCTGTTACAGTACGTGACCGTGACACAATGGAACAGGAAAGAGTTAAGATTGAAGATCTGAAAGCATACTTCGAGAAGAAATTCGAGTGGTAAGATAAATAAGAAAAGCCCGGACTGTAGTTCACAGGTAAGCTTGTGGATTCAGTTTGGGCTGTTTCTTTATAGATTTTTTGAAATAGCATGGAAGATAGAACGTTACTGTTCACTCCCGTGTCAATCACTCCGCTGATTGACACGGAGGATGCGTGTTTTGACTTGAATGCATCTCGCCCCATCGCCAAAGGCGATTTAGAATGGCGAGATGCGTTGCTGGTCGCACATCGTGTGAACAGTAACGATAGAACAGGAGGAGAATGACATGGACAGAAAAAATGCATGGACAACTTACAGTAAGGAAGAGTTGGACAGATTAGAACAGGTGAATACAGAATACAAGAACTGCCTTGATGCCGGCAAGACAGAGCGCGAGTGTGTTACATTGGCAGTTGAAAAGGCAAAAGCAGAAGGATATAAGGATATCAGAGATATCATTAAAAATGGAGAAGAAGTGAAAGCCGGAGATAAACTGTATGCAGTATGTATGAACAAAACAATTGCGCTGTTTCATATGGGTACAAAACCGCTGACAGAAGGTATGAATATTCTTGGAGCTCATATCGATTCCCCGCGCATTGACGTAAAACAGAATCCATTGTATGAGAATGAAGAGTTTGCTTATCTTGATACACATTATTATGGTGGAATCAAGAAATATCAGTGGGTGACACTTCCACTTGCCCTTCATGGAGTGATCGCAAAGAAAGATGGCACAACAGTTCAGGTAAGTATCGGTGAAAAAGAAGATGATCCGGTCTTTGTTATCACGGATCTGCTGATCCATCTCGCGTCGAAACAGATGGAGAAAAAGGCTGCAACGGTTGTAGAAGGAGAGAAGCTTGATCTTCTGATCGGAAGCCGCCCGATTGAGCTGGATGAGACATTAGAAGAAAAGGAAAAAGAGGCTGTAAAAGCAAATGTAATCAATCTTCTGAAACAATATTATGACATGGAGGAAGAGGATTTCCTCTCCGCAGAGCTTGAAATTGTTCCGGCAGGAAAGGCCCGCGACTGTGGATTAGATCGCAGTATGGTGCTTGCTTACGGACAAGATGATCGTGTGTGTGCATTCACATCCCTCTTTGCAATGCTCGATGTGGAAGAAGTAGAGCACACAGCATGCTGTATTCTTGTAGATAAAGAGGAAATCGGAAGTGTTGGCGCGACCGGAATGCATTCTCGTTTCTTTGAAAATACAGTTGCAGAACTTGTGGCACTGACAGAAGGGGAGTCTGACCTGAAAGTCAGAAGAGCGCTGATGAATTCCAGAATGCTTTCTTCTGATGTGAGCGCAGCTTATGATCCGATGTATGCTGAAGTATTCGAAAAACGCAGTTCTGCATTCTTTGGAAAAGGACTCGTATTTAATAAATTTACGGGTGCCCGTGGAAAGAGCGGTTCCAATGACGCAAATGCAGAATATCTTGCAAAGATCAGAAATGCAATGGATGCGCAGAGCGTTGCATACCAGTTCGCTGAACTTGGAAAAGTAGATGCCGGCGGTGGTGGAACAATCGCTTACATTATGGCAAATTATGGCATGGAAGTCATCGACAGCGGTGTCGCAGTGTTGAGTATGCATGCGCCGTGGGAAGTGACAAGCAAGGCAGATGTGTATGAAGCTTATAAGGGATATAAGGCATTTATTGAAGAAATGAGATAAAGATTACGTACTTGTTGATTTTGAGGAAAATTGCATGATGTTGGTGGCGGGAACACCATAGCAATGATATGTGTAAATTGTATATTAATCACAAAAAAATAGTTGTTTCCAAGTTCTTATAAAGCATGGACAACTATTTTTTTTTGTGCATGTTGCACATTGTATGGGGATTAATGCAAATATGCAAAATGACAGCCTGATGGACGATGTGTTTACAATTTGTGAAAGATAGGTTAACCAATATGAAAAGTATACAAAAAGCATTTGTAAAAATTGTATATAATTACGGACAAAAGACTTGACTCATAAGTATAAAACCATTAAAATATTATATGCGAAATAAAATTATTTTATTTGTAAAAATTATTTTAGGAGGTCATTGATCATGGCAAAATGGGTTTATATGTTCACTGAAGGTAACGCAGATATGAGAAACCTTCTCGGTGGAAAAGGCGCAAACCTGGCAGAGATGACAAATCTGGGTCTTCCTGTACCACAGGGATTCACAGTAACAACAGAGGCTTGTACACAGTACTATGAGGATGGCAGACAGATCAACGATGAGATTATGGCTCAGATCATGGAAGCTATCGATAAGATGGAAGGAATTACAGGTAAGAAATTCGGAGATAAAGAGAACCCGCTTCTCGTTTCCGTACGTTCAGGAGCTAGAGCTTCTATGCCTGGTATGATGGATACAATTCTTAACCTTGGACTTAACGAAGAGGTTGTTGAGACACTGGCAAAAGCTTCAGGCAACCCACGTTGGGCTTGGGACTGCTACAGAAGATTCATCCAGATGTTCTCTGATGTAGTTATGGAAGTTGGTAAGAAATACTTCGAGGAACTGATCGACAAGATGAAAGAAGAGAAAGGTGTTAAACAGGATGTAGATCTTGACGCTGATGATCTTAAGAAACTTGCAGAGCAGTTCAAGGCTGAGTACAAAGAGAAGATCGGTGAGGACTTCCCTACAGATCCTAAGGTACAGCTTATGGAAGCTGTTAAGGCTGTATTCCGTTCATGGGATAACCCAAGAGCTAACGTATACCGCCGTGACAATGACATCCCTTATTCATGGGGAACAGCTGTCAACGTACAGATGATGGCATTTGGTAATATGGGAGATGACTGTGGTACAGGTGTTGCTTTCACACGTGACCCTGCTACAGGAGAGAATGGTCTGTTCGGAGAGTTCCTGACAAACGCTCAGGGAGAGGACGTTGTTGCCGGTGTTCGTACACCTATGCACATTTCCGAGATGGAGCAGAAGTTCCCAGAAGCATTCGCACAGTTCAAAGATGTATGCAAGACTCTGGAGACTCACTACAGAGATATGCAGGACATGGAATTCACTGTAGAGCACGGTAAACTGTACATGCTTCAGACACGTAATGGTAAGAGAACAGCTCAGGCAGCTCTTAAGATTGCCTGCGACCTTGTAGATGAAGGAATGAGAACAGAGGAAGAGGCTGTTGCAATGATCGACCCTCGTAACCTTGATTCCCTGCTTCACCCACAGTTCGATGCGAAAGCTCTGAAAGCTGCTACACCAATGGCAAAAGCACTTGGAGCATCACCAGGAGCTGCTTGTGGTAAGATCGTATTCACAGCTGATGACGCTGTAGAGTGGGCTGCAAGAGGAGAGAAAGTTATCCTTGTTCGTCTTGAGACATCACCAGAAGATATCACAGGTATGAAGTCTGCTCAGGGTATCCTGACAGTTCGTGGTGGTATGACATCTCACGCAGCTGTAGTTGCTCGTGGAATGGGAACATGCTGCGTATCTGGTTGTGGTGACATCACAATGGACGAAGCTAATAAGAAATTTACACTTGGTGGAAAAGAATTCCACGAGGGAGATGCAATCTCACTTGATGGATCCACAGGTGCTATCTATGACGGAATCATCCCGACTGTAGACGCTACAATCGCTGGTGAGTTCGGAAGAATCATGGGATGGGCTGACAAGTACAGAACTATGAAGGTTCGTACAAACGCTGATACACCGGCTGACGCTAAGAAAGCTCGTGAGCTTGGTGCAGAAGGTATCGGACTTTGCCGTACAGAGCATATGTTCTTCGAAGGCAACAGAATCGACGCATTCCGTGAGATGATCTGTGCAGAGACAGTAGAAGAAAGAGAAGCAGCACTTGCTAAGATTCTTCCAGAGCAGCAGGGAGACTTCGAGAAACTTTACGAAGCTCTTGAAGGTAACCCGGTTACAATTCGTTTCCTTGACCCACCGCTTCATGAGTTCGTTCCTACAGAGGAAGAGGACATCAAGAAACTGGCTGATGCTCAGGGCAAAACAGTTGACCAGATCAAAGCTATTATCGACAGCCTGCACGAGTTCAACCCAATGATGGGACACCGTGGATGCCGTCTTGCAGTTACATACCCAGAGATTGCTAAGATGCAGACAAGCGCTGTTATCCGTGCAGCAATCAATGTAAAGAAAGCTCATCCGGATTGGAACGTAAAACCTGAGATTATGATCCCACTCGTTGGAGATATCAAAGAGCTCAAATACGTTAAGAAATTCGTTGTAGAGACAGCTGACGCTGAGATCGCAGCAGCTGGAAGCGACCTTGAGTACGAGGTTGGTACAATGATCGAGATCCCAAGAGCTGCTCTTACAGCTGACGATATCGCAAAAGAAGCTGACTTCTTCTGCTTCGGAACAAACGACCTTACACAGATGACATACGGATTCTCCCGTGATGACGCTGGTAAGTTCCTCGATGCTTACTATGATGCTAAGATCTTCGAGAACGATCCATTTGCAAAACTGGATCAGGTTGGTGTTGGCAAGCTCATGAAGATGGCTATCGAACTCGGAAAACCGGTTAATCCAAACCTGCATGTAGGTATCTGTGGAGAGCACGGTGGAGATCCAAGCTCTGTAGAGTTCTGCGACAGCATCGGACTTGACTATGTATCCTGCTCACCATTCCGTGTACCGATTGCTCGTCTTGCAGCAGCACAGGCAGCAATTGCCAAGAAGAACGCTTAATTATAGTTGTTAGTAGATTATACATAGAAGCTTCTTTGGAAGTACACTGACAAGTGAATTAGAAAAATAGAATCTCCCCTCATATCTGATGGAATCAATTAGATTTCATTCGGTGTGAGGGGAGATTTTTTTGACTTTATATTGAGAAAGTGTTATTTAGGGGAGGATTTGGAAGCGGTTCAATGATTTGATTAGCAGAAATTCTATTTGTTATATTTGAAATAAATAAACCGGTTTATTTATTAGGAAGGAGGCATTTATGACAAGAAAGATAAATGTTATTAGTGCGTTTTTTAAGAATTCTTTACGGTTAAAACTGTGCAAATTGCACTAAAAAAGGAAATGAAAATTGTATAACACGACAAAATAAACAAAAAGTGATTGACAAAACAAATATATAAATATATTATTAATTTAACAGTTGTTATTTAACAAAAAAATGAACCGGTTCACTTTTGGAAAACAGAAACCATTTAATAACAGGAGGATGTATATGAAAGCAAAAAAAATATTAGCTATGACGTTAGCTACAGCAATGACAGTTGGTATGCTTGCAGGATGTGGATCTACAGGAGAGAAGAAAGAAAGTGGTTCAGATAGTGAGCAGATCACATTAAATTATTGGACATGGTTCCCAAGTAAAGATCAGATTCAAGAAACAGTTGATGCGTTTGAAAAAGAGAATCCTAATATTAAGATAAATATGACAGTAATGGAAAGCAAAGCTTTCCAGGAGAAAGTCCCGCTTGCATTAAGTACAGAGGAAGATATTGATGTTATTGGAGTTCAGCCATCAGCATTTGCAGAAGAAGTTCAGGATTATCTAGCAAATCTGGATGAATTAATGCCAGATGTTGTTGGTGCAGATTGGAAAGATGCTTATTCAGAAAAATGTCTTGAGCAGGGAAATCAGCTGACAAGTGGAGACACAAAGATGCTTGTGCTTACAAATTCTGGTTCGATGGTAGGATTTTATAATGCAGCTCTGTTAAAGGATATCGGAGCAGAAGTTCCAAAGACATTTGCAGAGTACAAAGCAGTGGCAGAAGCATTTAAAGCTAAATATCCTGACAAATATGTAAGTGTATTTGCCGGAAAAGACTCTTGGGTTGTAGACGAGATGATGCTGACAGTTCTTGGCCAGCAGGGAGATTATTATAATAAGTGGAGATATGAAGGTGCTCCTGTTGACAGTGAAGAATATAAACAGGCAATCAACGGATTAAAGAAATATTTTGATGAAGGAATCTTCTCAGCAGACGTTCTTGACCTGGATTATGCAAGTGCAACAGAGGAATTTACAAATGGTGATGCTCTTGTTTACTATATGGGTTCATGGGAAGCACCATTATTATCTAAGACATTAAGAGAAGGAAATGGAATCAAACTTGAAAATGTTGGAGCAATGGCTCTTCCGACAGCAGAGGATAATGGACAGCTTACAGTACGTTCCTATATCGACTCCGGAATCGGTGTAGTTGATTATTCAGAGAAGAAAGAAGCTGCAGCTAAGTTTGTTGCTTACCTTACATTAGGAGATGGAGCTGACATCTTTGGAAAACAGCTTACAGGAACTTCCGCTAAAAAGGATTTTACAGTAGATGCTTCTTTATTTGATACAGATGAATCCAAGGCTGGATGGGATACAGTTGTTGATTTGATTAATACAGCTACAGCTGACAGAAATAACGTTTCAGGATATTCTGATATCGAAGGTGCTGCAGTACAGAGTGTACTTAACGGATCTGCAACTACAGAGAGTGCATTGAAAGATCTTCAGAAAGAATGGACAAGTGGAAAATATTAATCAGTAAGACAATTGAGAATCTGATGCTAATATAAAAAGGGGACTTTCAGCTGCATGACTGTTATGAAAAACAAGTAAAGCAGTTGATCGTCCCTTTTTCTACAGGAATTGAGGATATAAACATGACAAGTAAAAAAACAAAATTGAAGGTGACGAAAAGAAATAACAAGGCGGGATTTTTATTTCTTCTTCCATTGATTGTTATTTTCATAGGATTATTAGGATATAGTTTTTATTTTCTAATTTTAAATAGTTTTAGAGATGTAACGATAACATTTCGCAGATCCGAATTTGTCGGCTTAGCGAATTATCAAACAATATTCAAAGATAAAAGTTTTTGGATATCACTTTTAAATACTTTTATTTTATCAACGGCTAACATTTTTTGTGGTTTAACTTTTGGATTTATTATATCAATCATACTGAATTTCAAAATTAAAGGAAAAAGATTTTTCCATGCATTGTTTTTTATTCCGTCAATGCTTCCGATTGCATTGATGGCAACAGTTTTTGGATCAATGCTCGAGTATAAGAATGGTATTGTGAATCAGATTTTAAGAGGAGTTGGACTTGGTGCACTTGCGCAGAGATGGCTTGCAGATCCAAAACTAGCAATGGGAGCTGTATGTTCCGTATCTATTTTTATGATAGGTATTCCGATTATGTATTACACAGCTGATTTGACAACAATCAGCAGAAGTATTTTGGAAGCAGCTACAATTGATGGTGCAGGTATGAAAGATCAGTTATTATTGATTATTTTCCCTGTTTTGAAAAATACACATAAAACAATTATTCTTTCCATGCTTCTTGGTGGATTTAGAGAAATGGAACGTGTTTATTTGATGACAGATGGAGGTCCAGGCGGAAGCACTGAGATTATCGGAACCTATATTTATCGTGCTACACGATCAGCGGGATCAAATATAGGGCTCGTTTGTGCAGCTGCGATTATTGTATTAATTGTTGCATTTATTATTTCATTTATTCAGTTAAAGATGACATCAAAGAATGGGTAGGTGTTGGATATGAGAAAGAAAAAAGAAAAAGACTATGAACTCGAACAAGATTTATTTGCAATTTCAAAAGCGAACAGAAGAGTAATGATCGTCTTCCTTATCATAATGTTAGCTTTGTGGTGTGTGCCTATTTATTCTTTGTTGAAAGACTCTTTAAAGGTACATGGAATAGAGAACTACTGGTATGTTCTTACAAATGAAGTAAATGGTGTTCCATTTTACCAGTACTTTGTGAATTCCATTATCAATGCTGTATTTGCATCTGCATTACTGGTTCTGATCTGTTCATTTTCAGGATTTGCATTTTCTAAAATTGAATTTGCGGGAAGAAAAGTGATTTATAATCTGGTTTTAATGTGTCTTGCAATTTCAGGACCGATTTTGATTATACCGTTCTTCTATATTTATAAGACTGCACATTTGTATAATACACATTTAGCAATTATTCTTTCGGAGTGTTTGATTACAATTCCGTTTGGAGTACTCATGATGAAAAACTTCTTCGATGGACTTCCGACTGAGTTGATGGAATCAGCAAATGTTGATGGTGCGTCTATCCAGCGTTGCTTTTTCAGTATTTATTTACCATTGGCAAAACCAGCGATCATTAACCTTGCTGTATTGCAGATTATGTGGTCTTTCCAGGATTTCCTTTTCCCATTGATGTTCCTTACGAAAGACAAGGCATATACAACAACGGTTGCAGTGAATGCATTTAAGGGAGCTTATGGAATGACTCCGCAAAATTTGGGACGATATAATGCAGCTCTTGTATTGATATCTATTCCAAGTATCTTGATATTTACTTTCGCACAGAAATTTATTGTAAATGGAATTACTTCAGGTGCGGTAAAAGAATAGACATGAAAGGTTTAATGCTATGAATAAAACATTAAAATATATTTCACCGGCAAAATCATTTACAGAAGCACTACCACTAGGAAATGGATCTCTTGGAGCAATGGTTTATGGAGGCGTTCCGGAGGAAAAAATCACTTTAAATTATGACACATTTTGGTCAGGAACAGGACATAGAGAAGAAAAAGAGATTGATTCAAGTACACTTGAGCAGGCAAGAAAATTAATCTTTGAAGAAAAATTTTGGGAAGCAGAAGAGTATATGAAGAAGAATATGCTCGGATTTTATAATGAATCTTATATGCCTTTAGGAATTCTCAGTTATGTGTTTGAAAAGGTCGATGAACCAAAAGAATATGTGCGATTCCTTGACCTAGAAAATGCTATATTTACTTCAAAATTCAAAAATCATGAAACAGAATATATCTCTAAGATGTTTATATCAAATCCGGCAAAAGCACTTGTAATTAAGATTACAGCCAACGGAATGGACAAATTGGATTTGAAAGTGAAGCTTGATAGCGAAGTGCAGCATACAATCAAGACAGAAAAGGATTGCTGTTTGTATGTAAGCGGAAATGCACCGTCTAATGTACAACCTAATTATGTTGCTTGCGAAAATCCGATTGTATATGATGAGAAGAATCCAGGAATGGCATTTTGTTGTTATTTGCAGGTTACTCATAAAGGTGGAACGGTTAGTGCAGATTTAGACGGTTTGAAAATTCAAGAAGCTGAAGAAGTAGTGTTTTACTTGACAGCAGCGGATGGATATAAGAAATACAATCAAAGGATTGAAACGAATCCAGAAGTGTGTGAAAAGAGCTGCGGTAATCAGATTCAGAAGTTGAATTCAAAAACATATAAAGAACTTGAGGAAGAACATATAGCAGATTATCAATCTGTTTATAAAAATGTATCACTTGAATTAGAAGAAATAGAAAATGATTTACCAACAGATGAACGTTTGAAACGTGTTCAGAATGGAAAACAGGATTTGGGGTTGTCATGTCTGTTTTTCCATTATAATCGTTATCTGATGATAGCATGTTCACGAAAAGGAACCCAACCGGCAAATTTACAAGGTATTTGGAGTGAAAGTATAAGACCTGTATGGAGCAGTAACTGGACAATCAATATTAATACCGAAATGAACTATTGGCTTAACGGGCCATGTAATCTAATTGAAAGCTTTACAGCATTTGTAGATTTCGTCGAAGAATTAAGTCATGCCGGAGAAGAAACAGCAAAGAAACAGTGTCATTGTTCAGGTTGGACAGCAAATCATAATGTTGATATATGGAGACAGACTGGTCCAGTAGATGGCGAACCTAAATATGCGTACTGGCCGATGGGCGGTGTATGGTTGTGCTCACAAAGTTATGAATACTATAGATATTCAAGAGATTTGGAGTACTTGAAAAATAAAATATATCCATCATTGAGAGGATCTGTTTTGTTTTGTCTTGATTGGTTACAACAAAGAGAAGATGGCCTTTATTATACAGCACCTTCTACCTCACCAGAAAATACATTTAAAGATGGGGAAGGACATGCTTGTGGCGTGAGTTACATGACAACAATGGATTTAGCAATTATAAAAGAATTATTTGCTAACTATTTGGAAGCATGTAATGTTCTTGGAATCAAAGAGGATTTGATCGAACAAGTGAATGAGCGCAGTAAGTTATTACCAAATTATCAGATTGGAAGAACAGGAAAGATTCAGGAATGGATTAAAGATTTCGAAGAATTTGATGTTGGACATCGACATTTCTCTCCGGTATTTGGATTCCATCCGGGACACTCAATAAAGAAAACAGATACTGAATTAGTAAAAGCATGTCAGAAGTTCATTGAAGAAAAGGTTGCAAACTATAAACAGCAAATAGGATGGAGTTGTGCATGGCTCATTAACTTGTGGGCAAGATTAGGTGATGGAACGAAAGCTAATTACTACTATGAAGAGTTGTTACGGCAATCAGTTTATAACAACCTTTTTGACCTTCATCCGCCATTAGGTGAAACGGAAGGAGAAAGGGAAGTATTCCAGATCGACGGTAATTTTGGAAGTGCAAGTGCTGTTGCTGAAATGCTTTTGAGTAGTGAAGATGGAAAAATTACTATTCTTCCAGCATTACCAGAGAGTTGGGAAAGCGGAAAAGTAAAAGGTCTTCTGGCTGTAGGTGGAGTTGAGGTGGATATCGCATGGAAAAATAAAAAACCAATTTCGATTTCACTTTGTTCTTCTGTAGATCAGTCTATAAATATTTTTTATGGAAATAAGAAGTTAACGGAAAAAATAGAATTAAAAAAACAGGAGCAGCAAATCATAGATCTGCACTCCTGTGAATGGATTTAATCATGTTAATTGACGGATGCTTTCCTTATAATGCATGGTTGGTTTGTGCATTATCGTTTTTGGATAATCAGAGTAGTCACCACAAATACGTCTGTAAAGAAGTTTTCCAGCCTCTGTGCCCATGACATTAGTAGGCTGTTCAGCAAAAGACAGTGGTGGATTTACTACATTTGCAAGTGGAAAGTTGTCAAATCCAATAACCGAGATATCATCTGGTATTTTTAATCGTAAATAGTTAATTGCAAGATAAGCACCAATAGTCATATCATAGTTACTGATGAATATGGCTGTTGGTCTTTTTTGGAGTTTGCACAAACGCATCATAGCTTCATAACCACCGTCTATACAGTAATCTCCGCATTGAATATAATCATCTGTAATTGTTAAACCAGCGTTTGTCATCGCTTTTTTATATCCATTTAGACGTCCATTACTAGTATAATGATTCGGACTTCCGGTGATAATAGCAATATCTTTATGTCCCAAATCAATTAAACGTTGAGTAGATTCATATCCCGCCAGTTCATTATCAAGAACGATGCAATCTGTTGCATGATCTTGGATTTCCTGGTCAAGTAGAATCAATGGAATATTACTTTTCTGAATCATTTCAATTTGTTTACCATCGGAGGCGTACGGAATCAGAACGATTCCATCAACCATACGATCAATTAGATACTGAGTTTTTCGCAATTCCATTTCTGCATTGTTGTGGCATTCGCACACAATAACACTATATCCTAAAGGTAATAATGTTGATTCGATTGATGAAATCATAGAAGTACAAAATGTAGAATCTAACATTGGCAACAAAATAGCAACAGAGAAAGATTTTGCATTGCGTAGTCCTTTTGCGATATTGTTTGGATGAAAATCAAGTTCTTTGATTGCTTCTTCTATAGCTAAACGAGTATTTTCTTTTACAGTTTTGCCATTAATGTATTTAGAAACTGTACCGACAGAAAGTCCGGCACGAGCGGCAACATCTCGAATTGTTGAAGCCAATATAATGCCTCCCTTCATAAATATGATAATTATATAAAAATTTTAGCATAATTAATAAAAGAAATCAAATGTTATAAAAAATGCTTTCTGAATTTTAAACATATCGAATTCAATAGGTTTAAAGTAGAATTAATGATATAAGCAAAAGTAAATGTCCCAATAATCAGTAGATCAATGAATGATTTGCTGATGTTTCTTTATATGAATGAGTTAATCTATGAGATAATATAAGAAAACTGCAAAAATGTTAGAGCTCGCTTGAAACAAAAAACAATTATTTTTGAAAATTAAGGGGATATTTTCGTTTTGAATCCGTCTAATCTATGTAAATAAAAGCTGGCTGGCAAAAAGGGGGTACCAAATTGACGAAGGAGGCACTTGGAGAATTGATTCTTTCATCAGAGCGACAATTGTATGCAACAGCAAAAACAATTTTGTCAGATGACCAGGATTGTGCTGATGCAATACAAGAATCGATTGTGAAAGCATTTTCTAAAATAGATACATTAAAAAAAGATCGCTATGCAAAGACCTGGTTGATGCGGATATTAATTAATGAATGCTATAACATTGCAAGGCGCATCAACGTCAATGAACCTTTGGATGAAGGATATGCAGAAAATATGAAGCAACCTAAAGAGAATCGGGATTACAGTGAATTGTATAGAGCTGTAAACGAACTGAAAGAAGAACTGCGGATTCCGGTGATCCTTTATTATATGGAGGAGTTCAATATAAGAGAGATTGCTCAGATCCTTGAGATATCCGAAGGCGCTGTACAAAAGAGACTTGTAAGGGCGAGGAAAACGCTGAAAAAGAAGATTCAATTGGAGGAGATTTTTATATGAGATTAGACGAATTAAAAAACGACTTTCCAGATATTCCGGACTTTATTCACGATATGATTCAGGAAGAAGTAGAAAAACAAGTAAATTCATCAAACATTACACCAATGCAGAGAAAAAGCAAGTTAAACCGAAGTATAAGCAGGGTAGCGGCTGCGGCAGCTGTGTGCATTATTGCAACATCAACCGTTGCTTATGCAGGAACAAAGCTTTATCATATGTACCTTGAAAAACAGGGAAACTACGGTACTTTAACCACCATAAAATCAGATGAGAATTCTGAAGACGTAAAACTTCCAGAAGAGATTCATGAAATCTCTGTTACATCAAACTATATTCCGGAAGGGATGGAGTGGACCGTCGGAAGGTATAAGTTAGGCTATAAAGATGCACTTGATAAAGCAGGAATAACCATTGATACTGTTTTGATGGATAAGAAGAGTCTGGATAAATCATTGTTGGATAGAAATGTTATAGAAAGTGAAAATCATGTTTTCGGATCCTATGATGGAATTTATCTTAAATATAATACAATAAATGGAGAAAACTCATTTGATCAAAGAATTTATCTTCTCTGTCCGGAAGAATATCGTGTTTTGACACTCTATATTGGAAATACAATTTCAAAAGAAGAAGCATATAAATTTGCTGAAAATCTTGTGATTACAGAAGAGGATGAAATGATCAAAACTGCTGACATGATTACCTGGAGTGATATTATTGAACCGACAGTCTATGCAGATAAAATAGATGTAACAACAAATGGTCAGCTGCCGATTCGTCAAATTGGAGAAGCTTTTAATTTAGATTCTTATGCTGAAGATAATAACGGAAATAACATTACTACAGATAAGGTGACAGCTTGTGTAGATAAAGTACAGATTGCAGATAATTTACAGCTTTTAGACAGTGATAAAATTCCGAAAGCCTGGAAGACGGCAGTTGATGCAAACGGAAAACTGGTACAGAATCATTTATCATATATAAAAAAAGGTGATGGTGTAAATAATCTGGATTCAGTTGTAAGAGAAGAAAACATGGATCAGAAATTACTGTTTTTGACTGTCACATACACAAATACATCGGGGGAAGAACTCAATCATATGCTCTATCTAGGCACGCTGATTGCTCTTTCGAAACAGGATGATGGCACGTATACTGTTTACATGCCTGGTACAGAAGCAGGTGAGGACTATGATTATTATACAAGTGACGGTGTTGCCAAAACAGCTGAAATGACTTATTGCAGCGTACAAGATGACTATGGTAAAGGGAAGAATTATATTCCATCGATAAAGCCTGGTGAGAGTGTTCAAGTCAATATGGCATGGATTGTCAATGAAAAAGATATTAAGAATTTATATTTGAATCTGAATGGAACAGGAGGATGTTATGAAATAACTGAAAACATGTGTCATACAGGAGTCGTTTATGTTGGGAATGAATGACGAAAGGAGATATTTGTGAAGAAGAAAATAATAACTTGTGCGAGTGTTTCTTTTGTCATTATACTCGTGTTACTATCTGTTAATTTCTTACAAAGCGGAACAGGTAGCATAAGTAAAGAGAATATAGAAAAAGAAAATGAATTTAAAAAAAGTCTTGATGTGGTAGCCCAAAAAGAGGAGCCAGATGAAGTATCTAAAGAATTTGCAAACAAACTAGGAGTTGATGCAAAAAATGTTGTTTCTACAGGAAAGCAAATAGCAAGTACGAAGTATAGTTTTACAGTTTTATCTTGGACAAGAGGAAAAGAGTATCCTGGTTATGTACTTCCAAAAGGAAAAGATCTTTCCAATTATCCGGGAGCTGAATTAGATGAGCAGGGAAATATCACGAATGATTTCTCTTATATTGTAGTTAATCTTTCCGTGAAAAATCAGAGCGATAAAAAGATAGAGAACGATCTTATCTGGGGTTATATTCGACTGAGATTCCTCTTTCCACCATCAGAATATGAGGACTATGTGGGAGAAGTGTCTTATCTAGGTGAAGAGACACCAAGGGTTCTAAATCATAATTACTATGCTGAGACTTTTGAACCAGGAGAAGAAAAACAAATGGTATTGATTTTTGTTGCAAACGATGAATTATTGAAATCTGAAGCAATTTATTTGGAGATCAATCCAACGGGAGCTGTTATTGATAATCCGGAGTATGATATCCGTCGTTATATTATATTGAATTGATGATACAAAGTGAAACTGAAGTAAATTATAAAATGTAAGCTGTGAAAGAATGCGAAGAATTTTCTCGCAGCTTATATTTTATATAAGTCTTTCCCACCGATAGCGTCACCTTTATTTTCTATTTGAAAATATAACTCAAGAAAGAGGGAAAAGCATGAAACAGATTTTTAAGACAGAGATGAAACGGGCAATGAGAGGAAACGGGATGGCATTATCCATACTAATAGGAATCCTTATTGGAACTGCGCATGTAATTCAGGAAATCATTCCTGCCTATCGAGCTAATCTAACGAATTTCTATAACGAATTTCCAATTCTGTCGCCACATAGTGCAGCAGAAACATGGATGGCCGGAAGTCCGTCAAATTTGGAAGGGTTTATATTCTTCTTAATTCTACCTATCCTTGCAAGCCTTCCATTTGGAACTTCTTATTTTGAGGACTGCAAAGAAGGAGTAATAAAAAATATTTATATGAGAACAAAGAGAGAAGATTATCTCAAAGCAAAATATGTTGCTGCTTTTCTGAGCGGGGGAATTGCAGTTCTTGTTCCATTGATTTTCAATTTAATGTGCAGTCTGGTTCTTCTGCCAAACTTAGCACCGCTTTCAACAATGGGAGATAATATACTTACACCGTTGATGCTGTTTTATAAGATTTTCTTTACGCATCCTATGATATATACAACGTTTTTTTTGGTACTTCAATTTTTGATGGCAGGAATTTGGGCTTGTGTTTGTTTGTCTGTAAGTTTTTTGTCAGATTATAAAATTGTTGTATTGATCTTTCCGTTTTTTGTACAGCTGATTCTGCACGTTATCTGTACCATTACAAATCATATTGACTATTCCAGTGTATATTGGGTTCAGCCGGGACATGGAATCGTCGCATGGTGGATTCCAGTGGTTTCAATGGGGATTGGAATTCCAGTAACGTTCTTTGCATTTATGAAAAAAGGAGCGAAGGAAGATGTATTCTAAATCAAAACAGACATTTTATCATGTGAGAGATTCTTTGATGAAACATAGATGGCTTCTGACAGCTGAACTGATTTGGATGATAGTTTGTTCTTTTTGGACAGTGTCCGAGCAGAAGAAGATGTATCAGTTTTATCATCTTTCGGCCAGTACGATAGATTATGTTATTGCACAGCAGGGAGCACTTTATAGTGGATTGACCATATTTCCGTTTGTACTTTTTTTCGTGATCAGATGCAAACAGGACAGTCTGAACATTCAATATATCTTACGGTATCAATCGAGAAAAAGAATGTTTCAGCAACAACTGAAGGAGAGTCTGGTATATGCTGCGGGAATTTCTTTTATAATTATCCTAATGGCTACATTTACTGGCTGGATTTTTAGCAGAAATCTGATCAATTGGGATACTATGGAAAGCGTTTATTTTGGGCAGACAGGAAACGTTGTAAAGTCCAATTTTTTATCTGTAGCTGTTGTTATCTGGTTGATGTATGTTTTAAAATTAATGTTACTTTTTACAATTGTAGATCTATCCTTGTGGTATCCAAAGACCCTGTTTTTCGTTTGGATTGTTCTTTTAATTCCACTCGGAATAGAGGCATTTCACCATGGAAAGATCTATTTTAGCCTGTTCGCAGTCTGGCAGACATCATGGAATACGCCTGGTAAGTGGCTGGGAATTATTCTGATTGGAATTGTCGTTTTATTCATCGAGAAACTGATAGGGGAAAAGATGATTGAGCGGAGAGATATCTGGAGATAGGAGATGAGGCCATGTGGAAAGTTAACTTGAAAATATTTTTTAAAGAAAGTTGGAAAAAGTATGGCTTTGTATTTTTGATGGTTCTCGTGCAGTGTGTAGGTTTTCGTAATCTGATCCAACAATATAATACTGTGAATGGACAGGAGTGGAAACTTCACTTTTGGGATTATGTAATCTGCTTTTTTCAGGGGACAGTTCCTTATACACAATCGGAAGGAAAAGAGACTTTTAATATTCCACCGTACTGGTCCTTGTATTTGATTTATTTTGTTTTACTGATCGGAAAACTGACAGGACAGCTCTCAAAAAAATACGAACAGCAAATGCTCTTGAGCCATGTTTTAAATCATGATAATTTACAACAATTAAATATTCAGTACATAGAGTATAGCGAAAGGGAGCTACCAAAGAACGGCTTTCGGTATGGCAGAAATACTTTATCAATGGGGAATACCTTCGATCTGCAGAAATGGCAGAGGAACAGAATTACAATATGATCGATGGAAGAATCAACAATCTGCTACCGAAAAAGGAGAATCCAGAAGTACCAAAGAAGAGGAAATCTGTCCTTTTGCGTTTGTATAAACACCGCTGTGAGGTTGCAAAGAAACAGGGAAAGCCAATGCCGAGGCGGTATCAGGGGATGGAGATGGAGCGGAATCGTAAATAGGTAAGAAATGACAAAGGGTGTGGGAGAAATCTCATTGCCCTTTTTCGAAAAAGAATTGTGTGATATATATAAAATAACCAAGTGAGAATTGTAAGTCTTGCTGAAAATATAAATGAATCGTTGAAAATATTGTGCATAAAATGGAAAAATGATAAAATCAAAAATGTGGTGAATATAAGACATATTATTTTTGAGGAACAGAGTGATTTAGGGAATAGTATGTCTTTTTAGCATGTTCAATTAGTAGATTCGATTTCGTAAGTTTAAGATCAAGATATAAATATTGAGGGAGCAATATGAAAATACAAAAATATGTGAAAAAAGATATTATAAAAGTAACCTCAATTTTAATTTTACTACTAGGATTATTGACTATTTTATATTTGTCAGAAATACAAAGTATATCAGGATATGTTGTACAAATTAATTATCCCAATAATATTGCTATAAAAGACGAATTTGAGAATGTATATTGGATAAAGCCATTTGGAGATTTTGAGGATAAATATGAGATAGGGGAGGAGGTAAAAGTATATTATTATCCGAATTCAGAAGATGGCTCCAATGAAAATACATTATCCCATTCTATTGTATTCAGTAGATGATGTTGCTATTTATGAAGGAGGCAACTAAATGAGAGCTAAACAAAAATTTAAATTGAGTGCTACTATTATAGGAATATGCTTTTTGTTACATGGAATACCTGTATTTGCAGCCGAATCAAGTGAAATGATTGAGTTTGATTTAAAGACTAATGAGATGAAGACAGTAGAAATTGAGGAACAAAATAGTGATTCAGTTGACTCATACATTCCAGAGGGAATCAGTACTGGAATTCAAACATATGGAGCGATTATTGATGGTGATGATAGGTATAGAATTCCTGCTAATTTATCAAGTACTACTTTCCCATATTGCTCTTATGGTGTTGTGAGTTGTACTTGGCCCAATGGAGCAAGTTCATTTGGAACAGGATGGCTTTTTGGTCCGAACGATGTGGCAACAGCTGCGCATGTTGTATATAGTCAAGAGAATGGTGGATATCCTTCTTCTATTATTTTTTATCCCGGGGTTAATAACAGTGGATCAATAGTAGGGGCATCTTATAAGGCAACAATTGCGGTGCTACCGGCAACGTATCAAAGCGAACGTGATGAGACGAAAGATTATGCTTTTTTATCTTTAAATTATAATTATCTGTTGAAGTATCAAATATAAAGAGTGAAAGGTCGAGTAAGCCAACTTCATGGGAAGATGTTTCTATTGACAAAAAATATGATACAAAAGATATATACATATCATCAATGGGGCATCTGCCAGAGTTCATTCCATTTTAAAAATAAACGTGTGGTGAAACGTAATGAAGAAAAAAATAATATATGTCTTATGCATTTTGGGTGTGCTTTTGGCGTTATTAGGACTAAAAAAAAGAAATGACACAATGTATTCTTCGGGGGTATACCATCTTAACAGAAGCGGGATAGTAGAATCTATAGATAAGAATATTATAGTTGTTCATTTGGATAAATTGAATGAACAAGATGAGGATTTTAAAAATGTCAATACATTGCAATTAGATTGTAGAAATTGTAGTTATGAATTAGAAAATTTAAAGGAAGGTACAAAAATTATATTTTACTATTTCCCATATAATGCGGACGTTCGACCACTTAAAGTCGAAAATATCTATGTGATAAATGAAAAAGAATCTAATATTGATTTGACGGAGAAAGCCGGACAATTATTTAATTCCTATCGAGATAAAACAGATGAGTCTATTTATGCAAGAGGTAAATCTGGTGGCGTTATTACTACAAAGGATATTGAACAAGCTACTGAATTCTACATTTTAGCAGGGTATGAACAGTCAGACGCTGAAGATAAGGCAGTAGAATATATGTTACGACGCGATGCGACTTATCAAAGAGCTATTGCAGCGGGATATTCTGTGTCTGATGATGAAATCAATGATTATTTAGATGATTTAAAAGTTACAATAAATGATTCGATTAATAGTGAGGAGGCTCAGGCTCTTATAAGTCAATTTGGTTCGGAAGAAGGATATTGGCAGCATGAATTTGAAGTTTATAAGATAAATTTACCAATTGAAAAATATTTAGAATCATTAAAACAAGAATATTTGAAGAATAGTATTTCTACACAATCAAATAATCAAGAGGCAGAAGAAACAATAGAAAATTATAATCGTTATATTGAAGAAGTTCAATCAGAGTTAGTTAAACAAGAGCAATATGAAATATTTAAATGATCAATATCATGTCAACATGAAAGACTTTCACGTACGGTTCCGTAAGAAGTTTGAGGTGAAAATTTTCTTACCTACTTGATTGAGAGGTTGGCTAATCAACTAATGCTTAGCCTCCTACTCGATTGCCATGAACTGCCAGAGAGGATACGAAAGGGGCATGATACCCCATTCCCAGTCAGAAGAGTGGAAATTCCAAAACCAGACGGAGAAATGCGAAAGTTAGGAATTCCTACCGTCATAGATTGCATCATCCAATAGGCAATATTACAACAGTCGATGCCGATTTATGAGCTGAAGTTCACGAATGGAAGTTTTGAATACCGTCCTGGACGGAGTCCAAAAGACGCGGTTCAGAAGATAAAAGAATACGCAGAACAGGAATATACAAATACAAAAACGGAAGAAGAGCAGAATAAAGAAAAAAGAGAGGAGGTTATAAAGGAGTGATATGAATAATAATAAGATTCAAAAAATTTTCCACTATATAATAGTTCTTTTGCTCGTGATTCTTTGGTCTATTATGATGTTCTTTCCTGAGCACATAGATACTATGAATTTTAAAATATTTTTTTCTATTTCACTTGCTTGTACCATGATTTACTCTTTCTGTAGAAAGAAATACTTTTCTATGCAAACATACTGTAAAACAGAAAAATTTGTTTTTACTTTTTTAATAATACTGCTTTTTTTAAGGTTTATATTTTGGAAAAATTAAGTTATAGAAATAGTTCTGTCTATAGTTGAAGCGGCTATTGAACTGCTCCCCGTCAAGTAGACAATTGAAAAAATATAAATTTTTCCTACCAGCAGAAATTTATCTGCTGGCAGTTTTTATGCAGCTTGCAAGTAAATTTCATGTTTTTCCATTGGTGTTAAAATTCCAAGATTCCTTTGTAAACGTTTGTTGTTGTAGTAATCTATATAATCTTCGATCATTTTTACGAGAGTACTTCTATCAGTGAATCGTTTTCCATAGTATCGCTCTCTCTTCAGAATTCCCCAAAACCCTTCCATTGGTCCATTGTCGATACATTTAGCAACTCGCGACATGCTTTGTATTATTCCAGCATTTACAAGTTTTGTATGAAATGTCCTGTTCGTATATTGGAACCCCCTGTCACTGTGAAACAGTGGCTGCGCACCAGGATTTCTAAGTAAAGCATTGTCTATCGTATCAAACACCAAAGCATTGTTGTTCTTATCACGAATAACATACGAAACAATCCGTCTATCATATAGATCCAGTATTGCACTTAGATAAACTTTATGCTTTTCCAATCCAATATAATAATGGAATTCTGTCACATCAGTGAGCCATTTTTCATTTGGTGCTTTGGCAGTGAACTCCCGATTAAGTATGTTTTCCGCTATATACTGAGGGTTTGCAGCCTGTCTTGTGCCTCCGTTGTTAGAATACTTGACAGTTGATTTTATATTAAGTTTACGGCAAATGCGTAGTACACGTTTATCGTTTACATCAATACCATGATATCGTTCCAAATCATCTCTGATTCTTCGATAGCCTTTATCCGGTGAGTCTGTATGAATCTTTTCTATCTCGTCAGCAATAAGCCTATTCTTTTGCTCACTTTTAGGAATTTCTCTGTGTAGCCATTTATAATAAGCTGCTCTAGAAACATTACCAAGTTTACAAAGTGCAGCAACTGAATAATTATGATCTTCATGTTCTTCTTTGATTGCCTGATATATATGTTCATGACGGACCAGGCTTAGCCCCGCCTCCTCTCTATTTCTTCGAGTTTTTTTAAAAAAGATGCCTCCATTTCAGCACGTTCTTTCTCTGCTTTTAAAATTTTAATTTCAGCACGCAGCTTTTCTAATTCACTCATTTCATCGGGACGTTTTCGTTTGCCACGGTTATCTCTTAAAGCTTCCACTCCACCAGCTTCATATTTGACTATATAATTGCGAGCCTGTTGATAGGACACCTGGTATTGTTCTGCTGTTTGGGCATAATTACGATCATGTGCGATACAATACTGTACTATTTCAACCCGTTCTTCAAAAGTGGTTTTTCTTCCTTTGGTCATGACAATGCTTCCTCCTGTTCCAGAAGATTTTAATTCTACATGACCATTATACTTCTTTATCCAAGTTTGTAACTTACCTTTTGAACGGATCCCGTATTTTTTGCAAATATCATTTTGAGAACCATGGCCTGCTAAATAATCTAAGACTGCTTGTTGTTTCAATTCTTTGGAATATTTTTTATTTCCTTTCAATGTGAATGCATTTACTCCCATAGATTCATAGTTTCGAATCCATTGTTGGACAGATGCAAGACTTACATCAAACATATCGGCAATTCGCCGTTGGCTTTCTTTTCCATCCAGATATAGATTTACAGCATATGTCTTATCCTCAACAGATACTTTTCTTTTAGACATAAAATATGCAGAATCGAAAGGATTCTTTGATTTTAAAGCAGAAAGGGAATTATATTCCATTGTTAAAGCATGGTGAGAGTGTTCAAGTCAACGAAGAGAGAGGATATTGTTGCCCGAGAACTGCAAAAACAGGAAATCTATACAGAAAAAAGAACCGACAATTGTTTTGAATAACAATTCTGGGTTCTTTTTTTAGAAAGCGATTTAGTTTCACATTATTATTTGATATTTTTTTCTATATTCAGACGGGGAAAGCCCGCTTTGTTTCTTGAAAATACGGCTAAAATATAGTGGGTTTTCATATCCGATCGCTCGAGAAATTTCCGATATATTAAAAGAAGTATTTCGTGGCTTTTCACTGGAAAGCCGGTGCGTCAGAATTAAGAGTTCCATTAAATAATAAACACAAAGTTCTTCGTACTCACTTTTGCAAAAACGTAATTCATTTATAATAGATGTAAAAATTCGTTTATATTCAAGAGAAGTACCGGTATAAATTATATGCTGCGGAACAAAGAAGTCCGTAATGCCGAATCCTGACAAAACGTTTTGGCGGTACATGCATCAGAAACCGTCGTATAAATTCAACGCCGGAAAGGGTAAGTTCTTTCCATTGTCCTTTGTTCCGGTAATCTTTTACAGAAAAAGTAACGTTTCCATCGTCCATGCAGATGATGCGGTGATTGCTGATGGCAATCCTATGGGTATACTTTCCAAGGTAGTCAATCACAGACTGTGCGCCGTTAAACGTTTTCTTACAATAAGGAATCCATTCCGCATCATAACAGAAATCAATCAGTTCTTTGAACGCATAATGGTTACGGTATTTTTCGGCAGTTCCATGAAACTCAAGCTGATTAGTATTCCAGAGATTTTTCAGCTCATCCATATATTTTCCACGAAAAACTTTGGAGATAGCCCATATAGGAAGAAAAAAAGCAGTACCGTTGGAAGAAAACGAACTGACTATTACTGCTATCTTCCAGCAGCACACAAAGGAAGAAACAATCCAAACACTGAAAGAAGCTTTGGAAGTTTTGGAACAGGAAGAAAGTGATCCTGAGAATGATGAAATGATTGAGATCATCAATTCTACAGTTGGAAAATTACAGCACAAATACTACTATTCTCTGGATCTGAATTATTATCTGAATAACTTGGAGGACGATGCCTATGAAGCTTAATCAATTTGCAGTCTACCGAGTAGATCAGCAGACAGCAGGAAAAGCACTGTGGCATCTGCCATATCAAGAGGCAAGACAGCAGAATGTGTCGATTACTGTCGGAAATTACAGATTAATCTCGATTCATGAAATACAGGAAAATGAAAAAGTCGCTGACATCTGGAAACGGACGAAAAATCAATGCGAAGTCAGTGACGTGCTCGTATTGAACAAGAATGGAGAAATCAGCTGCTACTATGTAGATGAAAACTATCCACAGTATCTGGCCGGATTCATTCGTATCAATACATCGGGCGCACTGATCACTATGGAAACTGAGAATTATCAGATTGATGGGAAAAAGGGGAACTGGATTGCAACAGACACCATCATTATTGATGGAAAACAGTTTTATTTGATGGAACATCAGGTATACCGAGATCGGGCCCAGGGTGTTATCCTGGATGCCTATGGAAAAATGGTTGTTGAAGAATGTAAGAAATTCGATGAAAAGACAAAACAAAAGATTCATGATTACATCCAACAGCAGGTAACGCTAAATCCGGTCGAACAGCTAAAACAAGATGGTAAAATCCGTCTGGAACATTACCAGAAGTTCTACCAGAACGGCACTTATGAACGAAGCAGAGAATCCGGTACCGAAGCCAATTATGATATGGTGGACGGTCTGGTGAATAATCAGAAGAAGAATCCGGAAAAGATCTTTGATGCTTGTAGCAACAAACAGACTTCCCGAAATGAACAGGATAATAAACCTAAGAAACGAAGATCTGTGATCAAGCGACTCCATCAGAAACAGATTGCTATTGCTCGCCGGTCCGGAAAGCCGATACCCAAATACCTGGATCAGGAAATGGAAAGAAAGCGGGGGTAGAATATGCGAAGGGTAAAGTGTGAAAAAGAAACGATTATTCTGACCAATGAAGATGACGGATTCTATGATGTGTATACCTTCAATCAGAGTTTGCAGAAACGGTTACGGACCTTTGCTGAGAAGTATCCGGATGATTGCTGGTTGAAAGGATCTGCGGAGGATGGAAGTGAAACGTATATGATCAGAAAGGGACGGTTGTCTTTAAAACTGGTACCACCATATAGCACTTCAAGAAAAATGCAGGCAAAGGATATCAGCAAGATGAAAGAACTATCATAGGATGCGATTTAAGAGAAAAATGTCATGTGTAGACATGGAAAAATGAAAGCAAAATACGTTAGTTGATAAAATGTATAGGCTCAAAAGGGAAAGTGCCCTTTTGGGCCTTATTTTGTGTTATTCCTCAAAAATGGGAATTATAAAGATTTAATTTTTTATTATGGATGTATATTGCAAAAGCTTATTTTGCTATACTGACAATATCAACAGAAGCCGGAGAGAGGAGCTAATCGTGGTGTAAGATAAAATTCCCATCCTGATAGGTAACTGCATAGATAAAGTTATCTATCAGGATTTTTTGAGTTATAATATCATTTTTTAACAACATGTATTTGACAGATTTCCTCGTAGAAAGTATCATAAATATATGCAACAACTGAATATCGTGGACTGTCTAGCTATATTTTTTACTTAAAAAGTCTTGTGTACAAGAGTATATAATCAATAAATAAATGTCTAATAAATCTTCTGGTCAACAGGTACAATATTGGTATCATAGACTAGAAGAGAGGTGTATATACTTGTGTGTGGAAGAGTATATTCCGTTAAGAATTGCGGAACTATGCCGGAAGCGAGGATATACAAAATATAGGTTAGCTCAGCTTACAGGAATAACGCAGACGGCTCTGGGAAATATGCTGAATCAGAAGAGTATGCCGACGATGGCTAATCTGGAAAAAATATGTGATGCATTTGAAATTACAATCGCACAATTTTTTTCAGATGATGAAAGCAGATTGGATCTGACAAAAGAGCAAAAAGAAATACTTGAGATTTGGGATGGCTTGGAGGAGAAGGAAAGAGAAATTTTTATGACTTTTATCCGCAGCCTGAAGAAGTAATGGACAGTTCACAAAGATGCGAGCTGTCTTTTTTATTTGAATCTATATAAAATATGCATTTTATACGCATGAAGAAATTGACAGAAAATTTCGGGGGGGGGTATAATTACACTGTATACTTATGCCACTTTTGAAAACACAACATCAGATGCTGGTACAACCAAAGTAGACAACAAAAGACGAATTTGACGAGGTGCTGAATGGCTTATACGGTAAAACAATTATTAGAATCGAAACAATTTCCTGATATGAGATTAGTGACATGTAAAGAAAATCTGAATCAGGAAATTAAAGGTATACGAATTATCGAAATAGAAGATATGGAAAGATATCTGACTGGAGGAGAGCTTCTTCTTACAAATATGAAAGTGTATTTCGGAGAAACGGACAGAGAGTTTCGGAAACATTTGAATGAACTGGAGAAGAAACAGGTCAGTGGATTTATTATAAAGCAGCATCCGGACATGGTACAGAAAGTCAATTATTATGATATTTTATTAAAGTTTTGTTCGGAACGTAATATTCCAGTGATAGAAATTGCGGAAGATGAGTATTATTGGGGTATTATAAAATATGTTATTCTGCAGATCTATGATGAAAATATCGCACGGTTGATTTATTTCAAATTGACACACGACAATATTTCTAACATGTTATTGGATGGAGAGGATTTTGAAGATCCAACTAAAAATATTTTGTTTCTATTGTCTTCCATGATTGGCAATCCGGTAGCGTTATATTATAGTAACTTAACTTGCTGTGCGTCCACAACGCAGGATCTGTCTGATTTTGTATTTGAGAAAAATGTTGAGAAATATAAACCGGATATTGTTACCAGATTTGAATACAAAAAACAGAGAAAAGAGCATACGCAATATATTACAAAAATACATGTGTTAGGTCGAACAGAAATTTATTTGGTAGTCACGGAAGTGAATATGCCATTAACAATACTGGACTATATGGCATTGGAAAATGCTGTTATTACTTTACAGTATAGTTTTATGGAAACATATGCTAAAAATGAGATAGAAAAAAAATATCAACGAGATATTGAATATAGCTTGCTTAATGGTTTATTAACGGGCGATGAATTGAGTAAAGCTGCAAGAATGCTAAAATTGAAAGATACAGCTCAATATTGTGTGGTAAGTTTTCATACGATTTCAAGCAATAGCGAAGATTATTATACAAAAGAAGAATTAGAAGAAATCGGAGTGATAGAAGGCGAGATTCAGAGATTACTTCAGGATGAACATATTTACCGGAATCTGAATCAGATTGTGTGTATTCATGAAATTAAGCCTGGGGAAACACAAGCAGGGTTCCGGGAAGAAATGGAAAAATTATATCAGACAGTACAGAAGCAGATTTTTCACAGAAATAAGACAACGGATTTTCAGATTGGCATTGGAAGTATTGTTAATGGATATGGAGATTTGAAAAAATCTTTTAAGGATTCAAAGAAAATCATAGACTATATGGATATGCTCAGATATCTCTATGGTGATAAGAATATATCGGTAGCCGATTTTTCTAAGCTCGGTTTTTTCCAGATTTTTGAAAAAATCAAAAATCGTGATGAACTGATGGAATATGTGCCAGAGTCACTTGTGAAATTATATTGGTATGATAAAGAACATGATGGAGAACTGATTGAAACGTTGCAGGCGTATCTGGACTGTGATAAGAGTGCGAATAAAGCAGCTGAAAAACTCTACGTAAATTATCGTACTCTTTCAGGGCGATTGAAAAAAATAAAAGATATTTCCGGCATTGATTTCAAGAATTCTGCTGAGATGCTGGCTGTTAGAAATGGAATCGTTTTATTCAAAATGGCACCGTGGATATTACAAAAGACGGTTTGATGATTAACGGTGCTACGCAGATTTCACAGGATATATACTTTGATACTACACAGTTTCAAAATGGAGTTGACTTCCCAATCACCGTTGGAGAAGGTCAGATATTTGTACTGGGTGATAACAGACCGGAGGCGTCAGACAGCAGAATCTATGGCTGTATCAATGTAAAAGATGTCAAAGGAAAAGCGATTGCGGTTATTCGGACCAGAGGACTCTAATCCCCTCCTCCGTTAATCAAATAGAAACAAACAATATTATTTACAAGGGAGGAAGCATTATGAGCATGAACAAAATGTTCAAAAAAGTGCTCGCAGTTGTTGCTGCTGGTGCCATGACGATGGGAATGGCAATGCCAACATTTGCGGCAGATGAGGGCAAGACAACGGAGGCATGGATTACTAAGACCTACAACACAGAGGTCGGAAAGGCTGAGAAGTTTAGCTTTACAGCAGAGCAGGTCAAGACAGGAACTGGTATCATTACAACAGATGCAGCGGTTACTATGCCGGAGATATCATTTACCGATACTGAAACAGGAAAAATTTCTAAGAGAGCTCAGATTACATTTCCGACATATCCAGAAGCAGGAAAGTATGAGTATACTGTAAAAGAGACACAGACAGCAGATCCAATAGTAGCAAACAGTGAGCATGAAAAAATGATCATGTCACAGGCTGAGTATACAATGGATGTATATGTTACAGATGGTGCAACTGGTACAGAAATTTCTAATATCGTTGTAAATAAAGTGAAAGATGATGCAGGTCAGACAGAAACTGGTAAAGTAGATATTGGAAATACCGATACTAATACTTTCAACTTTACTAACACTTATGTACAGGAAGCTGGTACAGGTACAGATCCTACAGATCCAGATCCGACTTATAATAAGTTTGGCTCTTTGAATGTGTCTAAAAAGATTGTTAATGCAAATGGTACAACAACAACTCCTGACGATGAGTTCGCTTTCACAGCAACATTTGCATTCCCGACTGGAACAGATGCAAACACACTTGGCGGAATCAAGGCTGCTAATGGAGATACTGTTACATCTGTTGAGGGCGGAACATACACATTCAAGTTGAAAGCAAATAAAAACATGAAATTCACTGGTGTTCCAGTAGGAACAACAATTACTGTAAAAGAGTCTGCAGCTAAAAACTATAAAGGTAGTGCTGAAATCACTATCAATGGTACTAAGCTGACTTCTGTTGCTGAAACATCATACAACACAGAACTTACAGCAGTAAGAAGTCAGAAATTAGGTCAGAAACAGAATATCGTTGATGTAACCAATACATACAACGATGTACCTGTAACTGGTATCATCATGAACACTCTTCCATACGTTCTGATGATTGCACTTTGCGGTGTAGCACTGATCGCTTTTGTAGGATTCAAACGCAGAAGATTACAGAAATAATAAAATATAGCAACCAGGAAAGGGGATGTGTGCGGCGTTGCTCCGCCGCATCCCTTTTTGCTAATTTTGCGAGCAAATTGGTCAGATGAATCAGTTTTGATAAATATAAAAGAAACAGAAATGGTGAAAGGAACTTGTACATATGCTTCGGATGAAGAAAGTGCTGAAAGGAATTATCAGAGGATTAGACCATATTGTAAATTTTATAGCATTATCACTGATTCTTGCAGCTATGTTTCTCTCCAGTTATATGCTGTGGGATTCCCATCAGGTATATCAGACTGCAGATGCAAAAAATTATGAAGCATATATTCCTACTGAAAAGAGTACGAAATCTTTTGAAGAATTACAGAAAATCAATCCGGATGTGATTGGATGGATACGATTGAATGACACAAATATCAATTATCCATTGGTGCAGACGGACAATGATGATACTTATATGAATACAGATGCGGAAGGAAACTATTCCTTAAGCGGAGCAATCTTTTTACATTGTGCAAATAAGCCGGATTTTTCGGATTTTGATAATATTATATATGGCCACCATATGGAAAAACACATGATGTTTGGAGATATCGGTGAATTTACAAAAGAACAGTATTTCAACGAACATCCATATGGAAATCTGTTCTTTGACGGAAAAGATCATGGAATCGAATTCTATGCATTGATGCAGGTAGATGCCTATAATGAAACGATTTTCAATGTGTGTCTGGACACTCCAGAAGCGAAACAGGAGTATCTGCAGGAAATCGAGAACAATGTTTTATATAAAAGAGATATGAATATAACGGAAGATGATCATCTGGTTTTGCTGACCACCTGTACATCGGATATGACAAATGGAAGAAATATCCTGGTGGGACGCTTAACAGATCAGATATATCCGGAAAAAGAAAAAGCCAAAAACGTAGGTACAGGAATTGATGAACTGAAAAATGCAGTAGGAAAAGTGCCAGTTATTGTATGGTTTATCCTGATTGTCCTTGTACTGATTCTGATAGCAAGACAGATAGAAAAGAAAAGAAACAAGAAGAAAGAAGGAGAGGGAGAAGCATGAGAACAGCACGTTTAACAAAAATAGCCATGGTTATATTCCTGTCCATGATATTCTTTCTGGGTGTTCAAAAACCAGTACTGGCAGCTGGCAAAAACACAACAGTGAAAATACCAGTGGAACAGATATTTGAAGTAAACAATTCTGCAGATGCTGACAAAACAGGCTCTTATGTTTTAATAGCAGATCAGATACAAAATCCAATGCCGGAGGGAAGCAATAGAAGAACATTTACCTGGAATATGAGTGGTAATTCTTCTACAGAGCTGATTATGAATGTCGGACAGGCAGGAGAATATCATTACAAGCTGTACCAGGCAACAGAGAATAAAGAAAATTATACATATGATTCAAAAACCTATGATGTAACGATTGAAGGATTCTTTGATTCCAATAATGAACTGATGGCGGTAACAGTGGTCAAAAATGAAAATGGAGATAAAGTATCGAAGGTTTCATTCAAAAACTCATATACCGGTCAAACTGGTAAAAATCAAACCCCAGTCCCATCTTCTACAGGACCAAAAGATATCATTCATAACGGTTCGCCGGTAAAGACAGGTGATGATAGTCCGGTTGCAGGCTATTTGTTCTTATTCTTTGGCTCAGTTATCTGCCTTTGCGGATTACTCATGGAGAAGCAGAAGAACAGGAAGGAAGATGCGAAAAATGAGGCATAAGAATTGGAAAACATATTTGAAAATAGCATGTTCCTGGCTTCTAATCTTTTCTATTTGTTTTATGAATCTGGAAACCGTAAGTGCATCAGAAGATGAAACATCAGTGGTTACAGAGCAGGAAGAAACACAAGATACAGAAGCATTTACAAGTGAGACAGATGCACAACAGACAGAAACCGAGCAAACTTCGGAGCAATTCACATCAGAAACAGAAACTGAGGAACAGATTCCGGATAGCATAGAAGTGGAGAAGCTGGAGAAAGAAATACAGGAAGCAACTTCAAATGGTCAGGTACCGACCACAAAATTGGTGGAATATGTAGATGAATCCGGCAATGCGATTGAAGGAGCACCAGAGACCATTGAGCTTGGAAAAATATCAGATCATTCAGAGTTAAATATTTCTGACAAAGATTATGAATTTAAGAGTGCAAAAGTAAATGATGCAGACTGTTCCTTTATAGGAGTATATAAAGATACGGTTTATTGGAGTTCCGATAATATCAATGCCAATAAGTTTACAGATGGGCAAAAACTGACTATGACTTATGCATTGAAAGAAAAGGAAAAAGAGTCAGAAATATCGAAGACAGAAGACCCGGAGCAGGAAACAGAAACTACAGAAACTACAGAATCTGAAACAGAAATATCAGAGAAGTCTTCAGAGCAGATTATTGACAATGAAAAATCTACAGAACAGGCAAGTGATGAGCAGCTTCCAGATACGATATCTGTACAGAGTTTGAATATCGCAATGCAGAGAAGTGTTGCGAATGGTGATGAACAGACGACAGATCGTGTAGAATATGTTGATGCGAACGGAAAAGCAATTGACGGTGCTCCGACTACGATTGAGCTTGGAAATATCGAAGACCACAAAGAACTTACGATTAGTGGTTCCGGGAAAAACTATGAATTCAAGAGTGCAAGAGTAAATGGGAAAGATTGTGTCTATATCGGAAAATATAATGACACTGTATATTACAGCACTGATGGCGTGATTGCCATCAAATAGCTATGAAATATGCAGATATCACCATGAAAGATATGATGGTTCTGGTTACCCGGATGGACTAAAAGGTGATGAAATACCACTTTGTGCTCAGGTAGTAGGCCTTGTGGATGCTTATGATGCATTGGTCAGTGTACGCCCCTATAAAAGAAAATTAAAGCATGAAGAAGCCATAAGAATGATTGCCAACGGTGAATGTGGTGTATTTCCAAAAAAACTATTGCAGTGCTTTATAGCAGCGGCAATGCAGAAGGAATGGATAAAAAAGGCAGATAGCTAAGAAAATGAAAATATGTTTTTAGGAGGAATTTGTGTGAAGAGGAAAAAGAGATGGCTAAGATGGATAGCCTGGACACTTTTATTGGTTTTGTGCATGAATAGCGCAGGAACGACAGTTTTGGCAGTTTCAGTGGAAGAAGAGAATATTCCAAATATAAATAGTACTCAAGAGGGTGAAATGCGCACAGAAGATTTTATTCCGGAGGAAAGTACATCATTGTCGGAAGAGACGTCGAAAGAAGAAAATACTTCGCCATCAGAAGAGACTCCTGGAGAGGAAATCACCCCGCCATTAGAAGAGATTCCGGAGGAAGAAATTACTCCATCCCAGGGAGAGCTTTCAGAAGAAGAAAAAGCCTTCGAGGAGCAGATTGCACAAGAGGAATCACCGAAACTTCAGGAGATTTCCGAAGGATTTGATATTGATTTCTATGTCATTATTGATGGAAACAAGGTAAAGCTTCAGCATAATGACATTACCGGCATTGCAACATGGAAAGACGGAAGAACTACCTACTATGGTGTTTCCATTGAGGACCTGCTCCTGATATATGAAGAATTTGGATTTGTGAAAAATGGTGAGAATCAGAATCCGGATGCAAATAATAAGTTTGTATCTGCATACCGGGGAAAAAGCGGGATAGAATACGGAAAAGTTTATACAGACACAGAATCCGGAAAGACATATGTTTCTTACAATTATGGACAGAATAAACAAGGGGAAGCGATAGATGTTTACTACCTTCCAAATGGAAAAGACCTTGCATTAAATTTAAAAGATTCTGTAAAAAAGGACAACTCGTTTTATTCCGTAGAGGTAAAGGGAGAAGGGCAGGATCGGATTCGTTATGCATTAACAGGAACTGTAGTGGAAGAAGCTGTGGCTGATTTTAATCCCCAATTGTCGGACCAGACAGACCAGATCGAATGGACCTGTATGGGAACAGATGATAAGGTGATAGATGGTATACGGGAATCAGGGAACCAGACGAGGTTCACAATCGGAAAGATCACACAGTCTTATGTGATCCAGAGAGCGGATCAGACAGCCTTTGACATTCAGTTTTATATATATGCAGACAATGAGGTTCGAAAGCTGCCGGCTGATTCTCTGAAAAAGGTGTATAAATGGAACCGTCAGGGCAGATGCTATTTATCTGTCAGTGATCTTGCTGAGATTTATAGAGAGTTCGGCTTGAATGCAGAGGAAACACAGTCCGGAAATTATTTTCCATATACAGTCCGTGGTGAGAAGACATTAGCACAGGCGACAGTGGTAACTTATAAAGGACAGCAATATGTATCTTATAACCTGGACAAGCAGGAAGCAACTGTACCAACAGACGTTTATTATATGCCAAAAGGAGCATCTGATGGCGAAAAAATTCCGGATAATAATTCAGACCAGATTAAGCAGAATAAGAACAGTTTCTATTCGGTTACAGTGATCAATCCGGATGGAAATCGAACTGTGAGTTACTATAAGAAAGATTCTGCGGTCACAATTTCCGTTGATCCTGGAGATACGAAGGAAAGCGACTGGCTTTGTGCCAGTGAGGATGAAAATAAAACAATTTCTCCGGTGAAACAGGGCGATAAACTAACCTTTTCTATTGGAAAGATAGAGCAACCATATACGGTTGCATGCAACACTTTTGCACCAGCAACCTTGAACATTAAATTCTATACTTTTGTAAATAATGAGAGATATAATGTTCTAAACGAAGAAATTCCTGTTATAAAAGATACTACAACAAAGCCGGGAACAGTTTATTATTATATTTCTAATGATGAGTTAAAAAAGCATTTTGAAAAATTTCATTACGATGGTTCTATTCAAAATGGAGCAAAAGAGCGTTTTTATTATTCCAAGAGAGATTACGATACAATCCATAATGCAGGGATATACACGAAAGAAGGTCATGAATGTATTTATATAGGAGAATCCGGAGAGCCGATGGATGTGTATTACCTGCCAGACGGACAGAATAGTCCCATAATGAGTGCAAAGACCTTACTAGAACACGACGATGATAGATATAACGGTTTTTACAGTGTGACAGTACAGGATGACGATGGACAGGTTTACAGCCAAACAGCTTTGCGTGATCTTCCGGCAATTGATTTTGTTGCAAGAAAGTCAACACTTACAAGAACAGTTAGTACAAAGCCGCGTGTAGAAGAACAAACGCAGGATATAAACTGGGAATGCAGAAAGGAAGATGGTACTCTTTCAGCAGTTACATGGAGTAAAAATAAATCAGAGCATACCATGAGCTTTACTATTCAGCCAGATGATGCAGTACGTCCATATGTGATTGTTCCTGATAATACAGAAAAACCGGCAGCAACAAAAGAAGCAAATATCAGTTTTTATGTATTTATCGATGGACATTATAAGCTGATAAAGAACCTCAATGCTGAGCAGCATTACATAATCAAAGCAAACAGTGGCCGAGCCAGTCGTTATTATTTGCGAGCTAAACCAGATGATACGATTTCTAAAATTTACAGTGAGTTTGGTTTCACTCCGAGCAAGCTGGAGCCCGGCGCAGATCAGAAAGAGAAGATTCTGTTTGGTTATGCGACAGACAGCCGTGTATTTGTACAGCATCCATATAAGGACAATGATGGTACATGGTATATTCCTGTCCTGAAAAACGGGAAAGATGTATCTGTCTATTATTTCTCACAGCCAAACCCACTGAATCCAGACAGAATCGAAAATTATTTTGATCGTTTGACAGGACTTTCTTCTCAGGTTGGGCTGGCAGGAAGACATTTCAGTGTAGAGGGAAGTTTTCATCTGATTGAAGTGTTGGATCCACTGAACCTGACCAAAAGAGAGGCGATTAAGAGACAGTATGTAGGCCATGGGGAAGCATATACTGTGGAAGTACCAAAGAGGGCAAGTTTAGAAGGTGAGTATTATGGCAAGGAGATTGTCTGGAGTTGTACATCTAATGACAGGGACGAAAATGAGGTTCTTCCGGAACCGTCCGGAGATGATAAGGTAAAATTTGAACTGCCTAATATTACCTCATCTTATGAGGTGATTGCAGACAAACCCCAGGACCCCGGAACGGTCAGAGTGATCTATAATACGACCCGTTATATGAAGAAGCTTCCAAAAGAATCTAAGTTGACCCCTCAGGTTGGAAATAAGACAAGACATACAGATGATTATGAGAATGAAATAGAAGCTGGAAAACATAACGTCAAGTCACCATATCCGCTAGTTTATGATCATGAAGATAATGACAGCAAAGAGTTGGAACAGTATGAATTCGATCATTGGGATTACAGAAACAAAGACGGAAAGTGGCAGGAATGCAGTGCAGGGGATTCTATTTCTGATCTTATAAATAATAATGCAAGACAGCCAATCACCCTCTATGCAGCGTGGCGTAAGGTGAGTAACCAAAATCGAAAACAGGTACAGTTTTATATCTGTAAGTCAGCGATGCCGGAAGATGGTTCGGTAGCATTACCAACCACGAATGTAGACGATTATACAAGTGCGGTTGCCGTGGCAAACTGTAATGTGAAGGCAAGTATATTGCATGATGTTCCAGTTCTTGGAAATAAGAATCCATCTACGTGGGAACAGTATGCGGATGGAAATAAGAGAGTGCAAGAACTTTTGCAGGGAACTAAACCAGATGAGGGATATATTGGAAATGGAGACTATATCTACAAGATAGATAGAATTCCTTCCGATGAAGAGGTATTCCAGACAATTCGTGAAAGTGGACGTATGATTCGCATCGGAGACAGGGAAATTCCGCCATCGAAATTAGATACCGAATTCTTCACCATTTATTGGTATTCTTTCAAAAGTGAAATGTCCGATGGGTGGCATATTGATGGCCGTATTGTAGCAAAAAATGGTTACCTGACAGTAAAGAAAGATTTTGTCGGAATGCCGGAAGCAATAGAGGAAGTCAAGAAAGATTATTATATCCAGGTAGATATGGATGAAAAGCTTTTAGATGGAAAACCTCAGCCACCTGCATTTCATGAGCATATGAAACTTGTGCTTCCTTCAGAAGATAGCCAGAAACCGGATGCAGAAGCTCCGCAAGCGGAGGATGCTCCAATAGAAGTTGTAGGTACATGGACAGATGAAACACATACAAGCTGTACGTGGATCGTTAAGGCGGACTCATTCTGGAAATACACATTAAAAGAGTACAACTATAAGCCAAAAGATTCGAATGTAAAATTTTCGGGTTGGTACAATGTTCGCAATTCTCATGAACAAGGAGATAATGTAAATTCATGGGAAGCATATCCAGAAAGTGGAATTCAATTCACAGGACGTGGAATTGGACGCGGTGGTGAGACTCTTACGATTGAATTGGAGAACCGTTATCAGAAAGAGGGAATACTCACACTGAACAAATTTGATGAGTCTACCGGACAGGGAATGGAGAAGATCAATTTTGCTGTCAGTAAGAACGGTGTTGAGGAGGAAACGGTAACAACTGATAAATACGGAATCGCACAACTTCATATTCCGTTACAAGATGAGAACAAACAGAATCGAACGGCAACTGAGACGTATTTGTTGCGAGAGACAAACTTACCGACGGGATATGTAGACACAGGAGATATACAGATCACAGTTGAGATTGCCAATGGAGCATTCAAAATCACTGATGCAAAATTGGTGGATAGGGAGGCTAACGAAAATCAGGAGGCTGTTACAGCACCAGTTGATGGTAAGATAAACGGAAAATCCGTTCTGCTTCAGCGAGGAGATACCAGCCTTAATATCCGAAATTTTGCTAAAACAGGCACTCTGCATATCAAAAAGACATGGGGAAATCCAAATGATGCACTGATGGAAAAACAGGTGAAAATCAGATTGTATCAGAATGGAATTTCTACAGGACAGGAATTCCTGCTGAATGAAGAGAACGGATGGGAACACACAGTCGACAATGTTCCACTATTCCAGGACAGAAATCCGGTGGAATATAAGGTGGAAGAAATTGAGATAGGAAAGACACATTATTCTTCGGAATACGGGGATGGTTTCCTATATTATGAAGTTATTTATCCAGAGATTCAGTATTTCGATTCAAATGGACAACAATTATTCCCAAAGGATGGGAATGAGTTCAAGGATGTTTCCAAGATGGAACTGGAAGTGCAGAATCTGCATTTCAATCTTGCTGAACGAAGTTTCTTAAAGACGGATGATCTTCCAAGAAACCGACTTGCTGGTGCAGGTTTTCTGTTCTACAAAGTACCATATGATGATGTTACGAAAAAATATGCGGATGATACAGGATATACAGTAGATTATGACAATACACAGAGCAAGGACGATATCGTTCTGAAAAAGGATGGAAAAACGTGTACGACGTATCGTTCCTTAGAAACAGATGAAAATGGAATGCTTCAATTACCGGAGGACTTTGAGAACGGACGATACTGGATGGTAGAATCTGTTACTCCAAACAAAAAGGACAAAGCAGATAAAACCAAAACACAGTATCAGGATAACTTTAATTTATATATGGTCGATGTAGAATCCGATATTTTATTCCTATATGAGAAATCACCGATGACAAATACCTGGAGAGCTGTTTCGGACAGACATATCGTCAATCATCCGCAAAAAGGCGGGGTGACGGTTGAGATTACAAAGGAAGTCACTGGTCCACTTGGAAACCGCAAGAAGCCATTTGATATGGAAATTCTCTATTGGGAAGATGGTCAAAAGCTGCGTAGCAAGACAATTAGAACTTCTTTGAAACATGGAGATAAAGTTACATTAAAAAATGTAGATATATCTTCGGATATCATAATAACAGAAACTGTTGATACATCAAAATACGCTGTTTCGATTTCTAAAAAAGAAGAGAATGATAAGTATTTAAATCCAGTGCAGGCAACATCGAATGGAAATACAGCTGTCATGAAACAGCGGATTGAGGCTGCACGAGGAGACGTGATTGAGTTAAAAATCACAAACGAAAACACACAATTAATACCGGAAACAGGGGTTCGTCTGGAAACAAGCAGGCATGTATGGTTACTATTTGCCATAAGTATTATCATGATTCTGTTTTTCAGAAGAAGACGGAAAATAAGATAAACACTGCTATGGAACAAAACTTGCAAAAATACATCAGACATTTTACATGTTTGTTGCATTGGAATAAAAAAATAAACCACTATAATAATGGTATGCTCCCCGTCAAGAGGACAATAAAAAATAATAAATTTTTGTATCGTCAGCCATGCTATGGCTGGCGATATTTTAGTTTGCGCGCCATGGGCGCGCTCTAATGGGTGAAAGTCCCGAACACGCCTAGGCGACAAGGAAGTGTATAGCTGAACAGCAAGGGTGTCTATCGTAAGGTAGAATCTGAAGGAAGCTGTAAGCAAACTCTTGGTCCGACGGACAGAAATCACATATGAGGCTAGACAGATGTACAATCCATCTGTCTGTTTGCCGTGCAAAAAAACAGATAACAAAATGAAAAAAGCAAAATACAAGTGAGATTTTACCTACTTGCATTCTGCTTTTTTTAATTTTTAAATTAACTTAATGACATTGGGCAACACACCTCTCTGTATCACCCACGACCCCAATCTCCATAGAAATATCTTAACTATTTTTATTTGATAAATACTCTTTCATCACAAGTGCAATGTCTTGTGCACAACACTTCCCGCTTGGATTTAATTCTGCACACTTGCAACTACAACAAGCTCCTGTCATTCTTTTTATATCTGCGAGTGTTTTGGCTCCCTTTTCCATAGCCTCAATAATCTCTCCTTTTGTAACCTGATCACAATAACATATCATCTTATTATTATCCATCATAAAATTCCTCCTAATCTACTCTTTCTAGCAACACAAACGAAGTCTATTTCACTGTACCTCTTTTTTCCGTATTAATCAACATCGGCTGGATCATAGCTGATAATGTAGTGGTGACTTTTGATATCTTCACGTTTCTTATTTTTGTGAAAATGAGCATTTGTCAGTTCACATTCCTTGTCAAAAGACATCGGATCACAGTTCAGTCCATCCATATAAAACTCTTTTCGCAGGATGCTTCGTCCGGATTCATCTACAATCTTTTTCCCGGTTTTTTCATCATGTTCAAACAGAAGGTAATTGATAGCAGCCGAGTAATTTGCATTTCTGCTTTTAATGTGTTTTACGATTGCCATTCATACCACCTGCCAGTTTCAGTACCTCTTTTCTCAATAGGAATAAGTCCGTGATGCACTGATGGATTTCATTTTCTATAGCACGAGACTGACTGCCACCACTGTTAAAATGCTTGGCGATCTGATTGAGATTCGATCCGATTTTTCCATATTCACTGACCAGTTTTCTGAGATCGTTCATGTCTGCAACAACTTCAATCTGATGATGGATTTGCTTTTCCAATAGAAGTTTCCTCAGATATTCTGATCGGCTAACAGATAAACAAGCAGCGCCTTGGTCTAATAAATCCAGTTCGACATCGGTAAGACGTAATCCTATAAAATGTCTGTGATTCAGTTCTTTATCTTTGTTTTCTGTTCTCATATTCCTCCTTTCGCTACGATTATTCCTCCCACTGGGAGTCCACGTATTTCAATATCGGCTGTCCCTTCCGATATTAGAAATAGTGCTGTGAACACCTTTAGGTGGAACCAACAGACAAGTGAAGCGTCTGTTATTGAGAGGGTATGGGGAGATCCCCATCAAGATAAATCCCATAGGATGACAGGATGCCAAATGGCAATACTGTTAAACATGGGTGGATCTTGCTCTAATCTACAAACCCTCTTACATATACAAAAGATGGAGGGGTAAAATACAGGGTGTGAGAGAAAGATTTTTAAATTAAAAAAATAAAAACGGATTATCCGTTGATAAAATATAGAAATGTGGATATAATTGAAGTAAAAGAAAAATAACCACGTAAAATCAGTTTTTAAATTGGAGGCGTTATATGAAATTATTGAGAGTTACCGCACAAGGCTTACCATTGTTTAAAGAGAAGCTGGATTTATCTTTTTATGCACAGCAAAGAGTTGCGGAAGAAGATAAAGTGAATTTGTATTCCTTGTTTTCAAATATATATTTAAATCCGGCAAACGCGTTTATAGGAATCAATGCCTCAGGAAAGACCTCTGTATTAAAGGTGCTTCTTCTTGCGTTGGGAATTATAAACAACGAACCAATCAATCACATGAATACGAAAGATATATTAGGAAATACAAAAAATGCTATTTTGAATGTGTATTTTTATTCGGAGACTACAAAAGAAATTTGCAGACTGGAAACGGTCATAACATCTAAGAATACGAAAGTAGAAGGAGTTGTGTACAGTATTGAATCAGAATCATTATGGTCAAAAAAAGCTGAAGAAGTAACAACTCGTAAAGCTATGCTGGATTTTGAGGAGAGAGAACCAGTCATTGTTCGAGATGAACAGGAAAGCTTTTTGTCAGATGATGTTAGTATTATGATCGCATATAATAAAAAAACTGGTGAACATATAAAAGTAGTCAGCATGTTACTTTTCACCAATGTGAATGTGTTACCATTTTCAGAAGGAATTCCGGCTGAGGTTATTTCCTATCTGGATCCAACAATTGAAAAATTAAATTTTGAAGAAAAAAATGAGAAGCCAATTATACATTTAAAATTTAAAGGAAAAGAAGAGATTGTATTGAACAATCCAATCGAATTAAATAATTATCTCTCGTCAGGAACCGTAAAAGGAATGATTACTTTCACTTTGGCACAAGAAGTTCTGAAAGATGGAGGCTACCTGATTGTTGATGAGATAGAGAATCATTTCAATAAAGAAATAGTAAGTACTCTGATTCGTTTCTTTATGGACGGAAAAATAAATAAAAATGGTGGTATGCTAATCTTTTCCACTCATTATCCGGAACTTTTGGATGAATACGACCGTAATGACAGTATTTTTATTACTAGAAATAGAGATGGGATTACAGCAGAGAATCTTTCCAATATTCTAAAAAGAAATGACATTAAGAAAAGCGATGCTTATCAGAGTGGATTTCTGGAAGGAACGACACCTACTTATGAAGCTTATATGCAGTTGAAGAAAAGTATAACTGCATCTCTGAAATAGGAGGTGCAATATGGAACTGGCAAAATATAAAGCGTGTATATGTGAAGGTGCTGCAGAAAATGCAATTATGGATATTCTTCTAGATGAAGAATTGCTTGTATTTTCGAGAGAAGAGATGCTGGAGGAGTCAGTAATTCGATGTAGGGACGGCAAAAAATTTGAACAGAAATATTTGAGAAAAGGATTTGCGGAAAAGATATCAGTAATCAGAATATTAGATTCAAGAAGAGAAAAATTTAAAATTGGTAAAGCATATGAACATAAAATAGATGTTATCAATGTGATTACTGCACCGGAAATAGAAATGTTGATTATCTTTGCTGAAAATCAGTATAAAGAATTCAAAAAATCAGGGAAAAAACCAAGTGATTTTTGTAAGGAAAATCTTAGAATGTCTGACGTAAAATCATATGATTACGTGTTTAATTATTTTTCTAATTCTGGGATTCTTGTGGAAGCAATAAAAGAGTATCATAGAACAGCTAAGATTCCAAAAGGTGAATATACGCTGCTCGATTTGTTAAAATAAAAAAATTGCATATCATAGGCTGTATTTTCACCCTCCTTCTTTTGTATATATGAAAGATATTTTTTTATGTACGAAGGAAGGAGGTTTTTTCATGCCTAAAGTCAGAAAAGAAATTCCAGAATTAGAAAAGCTGGTGCAGGTCGGAAGAAAGAAATTTGTCCGTTATGAGGAAGGGGCACAATTATATTCTATGGGGTTGCATACATTTCAGGAATTAGCGAAAGATGCGAAAGCAGTCTATCATGTGAAGAGAGTTGTTCTGGTCAATACAGAGATTGTGGATGAATATCTTGAAAATTTCAGAGATGAATTATAAAAAATAAAATGTAATACATGAGGAGCAAAACACGTTGACTTGTTGTCGGACATAAAGTATAATAGTGTTGTAAGGAAGGAGGAAATAGTATGGCAAAGATGGGAAGACCAAAGAGTGATGATCCCATGAATTATCGTTTCACCATCCGTTTCTCCAATGCTGAGCAGAAGCAATTGGAAGCTTATGCTGAAAAGTACGATCTTACAAAAGGGCAGGTGCTTAAGAAAGGATTGGAACTATTATACCGACAGGATAAGCACAGTTAAGATGCTCCTCACGATTAGTGAGGTGAGAGGATGGCAAAATCAAGAAAAGACAGCCGGGGGTATGTGTTGCGAACCGGTGAGAGTCAGAGAAAAGACGGTCGCTATTCTTATTCTTATACAGATTTAGATAAAAATAGACGAACTGTTTACGCAAAAACATTGGTTGAACTCAGAGCAAAAGAAAGAAAAATCATCCGCGACAAAGAAGATGGACTGAATCCGCAGCTGGCTGACAGGATGACGCTGAATGAACTGTATGATCGGTTTATCGAACAGAAATATGATTTGAAACCATCAACAAAAGTGAATTATCTCTATATGTATAATCACTTTGTCAGACCAACATTTGGAAAAAGACTGATTGGTAAGATCAAATATTCTGATGTGAAAAAATTCTATTATCGTATTATCCTGGATGAAGAAATGAAAGCAAATACGCTGGATAGTATACATACACAGTTGCATCCGGCATTCCAGATGGCTGTAAGGGATGGACTGCTCAGACAAAATCCGACAGACGGATTAATGGCAGAAATCAAAAAGAGCCATATCTGGGAAGATAATCCGAGACATGCGCTTACGATTCCACAGCAGAAAGCTTTTATGGATTACTTAAAAGCCCATCGGGAATATCAAGGATGGGTACCTATTATAACGGTCCTTCTTGGAACAGGAATGCGAATTGGTGAATGCATCGGTCTTCGATGGGATGACCTGGATTTTGAAAAGCGCATTGTCAGTGTGAATCATACTTTTATCTACAGACCTGATGAAAACAGAAAATCGGTCAAGCATATTTCTACACCAAAGACGATTTCAGGACGGAGAACCATTCCGATGATCGATGAAGTGTTCAATGCTTTTCTGGATGAGTATGAGATCCAAAAGTGCATTGGCTTTTCCTCAGAAGAGATTGATGGATATTCAAATTTCGTTTTTGTAACAGCAACCGGAACGGTATATTTACCAAATGCAGTTAATCGAGCGATTGAAAGGGCAAGAGTTGCATATAACAAAGATGAAATAGAAATAGCAGAGAAAGAGGATAGAGAACCACTCATTATTCCTCATTTTTCAGCTCATCATTTGAGGCACACATTCTGCACAAGACTGTGTGAGAATGAATCGAATTTGAAGGTGATCCAAAGTATCATGGGTCACTCAGATATTACAACAACCATGGATGTTTATGCGGAAGCGACACAGGAGAAAAAGCAGGAAATTGTTGCAAATCTCCAGGGAAAGATTATAATATAAGTAGAGAATTGTCTTGTTACTTGAAGAGACAATCTATATATCAAAACAATTTGTACAACACGAATGACACAGCCAACTTGTGGCTCTATGGACCTCAGTGGAAGACCAAAAAAATCGGTTTTTGGATGTGTACGGTGCCTGACGGAGCTCGGCGGACAAGGGTGGAAGGAATCGTTCAATTAATCCCGATAATGAAGTCCTTAGACAAATAAAGCCCGTAAAATCAAGGGTTTGCGGATCTGAACGTTTGTTTTGACATCAATTTGACATCAATTTTATTCATATTTAAGAACTGTTTCTAGAGTTTAGAGGCAGTTCTTTTTTTGCTCGTTGAAATGACAGAATCAGTGATTTATGAATAATGATTTTATATAGGAACTGAAAGAAAAGTGTGAAGGAAAGATACTTATTACTTAAAAAAACATCCGATTCATTGTAAATGTATTGAAATAGCAATGATATAACATTATAATAAAAGGAAAAGAAGTGGAGGTATTTAAGATGGCAAGTACAATTCAAATTAGGGTAGACGATGACTTGAAGAATAAATCTGATCAACTTTTTAAAGATCTTGGAACAGATACGACATCTGCAATAAGAATGTTTTTGACGCAGGCTGTTGCACATAACGGATTCCCATTTGAAATAAAAAGAACTGTGCATAATCCATATACATCTATGACAGAAGATGAGATGTTTCAAAGACTGGAACAATCTAGAGAATCTTCAAAAAATGGAAATTATCGAAATGCAGACGCTGTGATTTCAGATATGAGAGGAAAATATGCATTATAAAGTAGTTGTAATAGCAGAGGCAGAAGAAGATTTAAATCGGTTTATTCAATGGCCTGTGAAGAAGATCAGGAGCTCTGGGAAGAAATTGATGAGACGGATGATTATGTCAGATTGCCGAATCAGTATGAACTTCATGAGAAAAGTATCATGGAGAAGTTTGCGTATGAGAGTGGGAATAAAAGAGTTTCTGAAGTACTGTTTGATGCTCTTAGAAGAAGGCATCCGTACAGGTGTTTTAAAGATAAAATAAATGATCTGGGAATCAGCCAGATTTATTATGACTACAGAAATCGGACCTATATCAATATAGCAGAAGAATGGTGTCGGAACCATCATGTACCATATAGAAGAAAAGAAGATTAGGCGCTGTTTTGAAAATAGGTTTGATTGTCCAAACTATTAGAAGAAATAGAGTGAATTATAAATTATGAAGCGAGGTGGCAATATGGATAAAGATCCGTTTGAGGAATATTTGAAAGAGTCCGAACCTGATAAAGCCAGCAAAGGTTACGCTTGGAGTACGGCAATCGGACTTCAGGCTGTGGACGGACTGAAACCATCTAAATATTTGATTGATATTGCTATTCGTAATATTGAAGGAAAAATTACGATAAAAGAAGTACAGAATCTTATTCGCCAAATAAGTAGATCTCTATTCACCGCAAACTCTTTCGGGGTATTTACAACCACGCCGGAAAGATAAGAGATTATAATATTACGAAAAAGGAATGGGTGCTTGATGGGGCAACCGTTATGTACGGCAGCGCTTCTGAACTGAGAGCTACCCTTGAATATGATTTTTCGCAGGAGAAAGATTTTAGCTACAGGGGATTGTCAATGGATGAGATAATCCACCATCTTGCAGTTTTTATTTCAAGACTGTGGCAAATCCATATTTTTGGAGAGGGAAATACGAGAACAACAGCGGTGTTTTTCATCAAGTATCTGAGAACACTTGGTTTTTCTGCAACGAATGATATTTTTGCGGATCATGCTTGGTATTTCAGGAATGCACTTGTCCGAGCGAATTATACGAACTTGCAAAAGAATATCCACGAAACGACAGTTCATATCCACCGACTTTTTGAAAAGTTTGGTTTTGATGAGGTATTTGGAAGAAGCGCTGTCATGGAACTGCTTCAATTGAAAAGCTCAGGAGCTTCCAAACTCATTTCCAACTTGGTGCAGTCGGATATTATTGAGCCTGTGTCAGGTCACGGAAAAGGAAAATATAAATTCAGAAAATAATTTAAAGGAATTTATACCTATGAAAAATTCGTGTAAATATCGCAGGACAGTGTGGATGTTTACACGGATTTTTTTAATCTTAAAAATTTTATCAGGAAATCTCTTTGAGATACTGTACGCTGTAAGCCGGAAGATCCAGAGAGCCATTCAGCGTCTGTGAGATATTCCCAGAACCGCTTTTCAGCAGATCGGTGAATGTTCCGAGCAATTCTCCGTGATGGATCGTGAAATCGCTCTCAGACGCGTTGATGGCGATCAGAATCCGTTCCTGCCCTGTACGGCGTTCAAAGACAAGCTGATGGTTTGTGATTGAGATATTGCGGTATCCTCCATTGCAGAGGGCATCACTGTTTTGCCGAAGTGTGATCAGTCGGTGGATGAAATCAGTCAGTGCATTCGGTTTTGGCGCCTCAAAGCATGGACGAAGCGCATAGTCATTGTCCGGAGTCTTGATACCTTCTTCGCCCCATTCGCTTCCATAATAAATACAGGGAATTCCCGGCATACCGAATAAAATACCGTAAGCCAGAGGCAGGTGTGCAGGGGTTGTCAGGATGCTGGCAATCCGTGTGACATCGTGATTATCCACAAAACTCATCAGATGCTTTCCACGGTAGATACACCATTGTTCCGGTCCGTACTGACGATTCAGGGAGTGTGCGATCTCGAACAGATTCATGCTGTTCAGGCTGGAATAGATTCCCTTGTAGCATTCGTAATTGGTACAGCTGTGCAGCATCTCATCATTTACAATCAGATTATAATCACCGAATAGTACTTCACCGATCAGAACAAATCCAGGCTTTTGTTCTTCGCAAAATGAGCGGAGTCTCCGCATAAAGTTATGGTCCAGACTGTATGCCACATCCAGGCGAAGTCCGTCAATATCAAATGTTTCGATCCAGAAGCGGACACAGTCTAATAAGTAGTCTGTGACTGCAGGATTTTGTAGATTCAGTTTGACCAGTTCGAAATGTCCTTCCCATCCCTCATACCAGAATCCGTCCTGATAACAACTGTCACCGTCAAAATTGATGTAGAACCAGTCTTTATAAGGAGAATCCCACTTCTTTTCCTGAACGTCCTGAAATGCCCAGAAACCGCGTCCAACGTGGTTGAAAACTCCGTCCAGCACGATTTTGATATGATGCTTATGCAGATCGTCACAGACATCCTGAAAATCTTCATTGGTTCCAAGGCGGCAGTCCACCTTTTTAAAGTCTCTGGTATCATAACCGTGATTGTCAGATTCGAAAATCGGATTTAAGAGAACAGAACCGATCTGCAGATTCTCCAGATAACTGCTCCAGTCTTTCAATTTCAGAATACGCGGAACGCAGATGCCATCGTTGTGAGTCGGGGCACCGCAGAATCCAATCGGGTAAATTTGATAAAATGTTTCGTTGTAAGCCCACATAATAAGTACCTCTGCTTTCTTATAGAATATGGATATTATAGCGTATTTTCGGGCTTTCGCAAAGGTTGGAGAAGGTGCGAAAAAATTTTTTTGAAAAATTTGAAATTTGTTGTTGACAATTGGTATACCCTTATGTATAATAGCTATTGTGTCACGGAGAAAACGACACGAAAGCGAATAACGGGGTGTGGCTCAGCTTGGCTAGAGCGCCTGGTTTGGGACCAGGAGGTCGCAGGTTCGAATCCTGTCACCCCGACTTCGCGGGTGTAGTTCAATGGTAGAACACCAGCCTTCCAAGCTGGATACGTGGGTTCGATTCCCATCACCCGCTTTCTTACAGAGTGATCTGTAAGGAGCCTATAAACGGGGATAAAGTTTATACGAGTCTGTAGCTCAGCTGGATAGAGCAACGGCCTTCTAAGCCGTAGGTCGAGGGTTCGAATCCCCCCAGGCTCGGTATGGTGGGTATGGTGCAGTTGGTTAGCGCGCCAGATTGTGGTTCTGGATATCATGGGTTCGAGTCCCATTACCCACCCTTTTCTTTTATAAGAAGCACTAGTTAAGCAGTGTCATAGTTGAGTTTACTAATGGGCTATCGCCAAGCGGTAAGGCACAGGACTTTGACTCCTGCATTCGCTGGTTCGAATCCAGCTAGCCCAGTTTACCTGGATTAGCGGGTATTATAAGAAAATAAGGGCGTGTAGCTCAGTTGGTAGAGCACTTGACTTTTAATCAAGTTGTCCGGGGTTCGAATCCCCGCACGCTCATTGTAGAACAAGCAGTTTTGCTTGTTTTATTTTTTCCAAAATTGTATATGCGGATGTGGCGGAATTGGCAGACGCGCTGGTTTTAGGGTCCAGTGGGCATCCCGTGCAGGTTCAAGTCCTGTCATCCGCAGACTACGAAGAAGCCTTGATTTTCAGGGCTTTTTTGCATGTCTGGGAAGAGTTTTGTTAAGTATTTCAGAACTCTGTTTTTGGTTACACTTGATTACACTTTCTGATGACAATGCATTTCAGTAGAAAAAAGAGAGCGAATGCCGCTCTCTTTTTGTTTCAATAGCTACTTTCTATAAGCAAATTTAGGAACGCCGTCTTCTGTGGGAACGGTTACTTCTCCCTGGATCAGCGGACGAGCATACCGGATAAAATCTTCTGTCACGTCAGAACCATCTGCAGTGATCCATGTAGCAGGGACGCATTTTTCCTGATTACAGATGACGTTGACGTCTTTTAAAACATAATCAATCTGATAGTCATCTCCGTCCAGACGTTCAAAAGCAACCATCTTTCCGCTGGCTCCGTTTAAAGCAGCTTTTACTCCGTAAGCTCCAGAAGCAATGGCTTCTTTCTGGTCTGTTTTGGAAAGCATGGAAGAAGAGCATCTCTGGCAGACATTGAGTTCTACAGAACGTACTTTGACGCCAAGGCGTTCTTTCACCAGATTTTCCAGATATTTTCCGGAACCTGTGAGCATTTTGTGGCCGAATGTATCTGTTCCGACATCATTGGAATATTCGCAGATGAATGTACCGGTGTTGTCGTGGATTCCCTCGGAAATACATACTACCAGGTTTGGTGTAGTCTCCAGAGACGTACGGACTTTCTCAATAAAAGCATCCTGGTCAAAGTCTGTTTCCGGAAGGTAGATCAGAACCGGGTTGTCGTGTTCGAACTTTCTGGCCAGTGCGCTGGCAGCAGTGAGCCATCCGGCATGGCGTCCCATAATCTCAACAATGGTAACGGATTTTTTGTTGTCATAAACGGATGCGTCGATAGCAATCTCCCGCACAGTAGAAGCGACGTATTTTGCGGCACTTCCAAATCCCGGTGTGTGATCTGTCTCGACAAGGTCATTATCAATTGTTTTTGGAATTCCGATCACACGGATGTCGCTGCTGATCTTTTCGGCATAGCGGGAAAGCTTGCTGACAGTATCCATGGAATCATTGCCTCCGATGTAGAAGAAATATCCGATGTTGTATGCTTCGAAGCGTGCAAAAAGCTGTGGATAAACCGGATCGTTGAGATCTTCCGGAAGCTTGTATCGGCAGGAGCCAAGATATGAGCCGGGTGTGGTCCGGATCAGTTCCAGTTCTTTTGATTCTTCCAGTGGCGCCATGTCCATGACCTGATCATTTAAAAATCCTTCAATTCCATTTATCATCCCATAAACAGTGCCAATCTCGTCTTCGCGGTTTAATGCTTCGTATACAGTCCCGTAAAGGCTTGCATTGATAACGGCAGTCGGTCCGCCAGATTGTCCTACAACTGCATTTTTTTTCATAGTGTTCCTCCAATTTATCTTTTATAAAAATAAGTGTTCTCCCTAATACTATAAAGGAAGGAGTGGTATTTTACAATAAAATGGTTGGAAAAATAATAAAAGTACAGTATAATTGCTATATTGAAGAAAAGGAGTGTAGACATGAAATATATATCTTTTGCAATTCCATGCTATAATTCAGAGGCATATATGGAAAAAGCAATTCAGTCGATCCTGCCCGGAGGAGAAGATGTGGAGATTATTGTAGTTAATGACGGATCCTCAGACGGGACAAGCGAGGTTGCAAAAAAATACGAGGAAAAATATCCGGGGATCGTCAAAGCGGTAGACAAGGAAAACGGCGGTCACGGGGATGCGGTCAATACAGGTCTGGCGCATGCCACAGGTGTCTATTTTAAAGTAGTGGACAGTGATGACTGGGTAGATGAAGAGGCTCTGCTGAAGATATTGAGTGCAGTGAAGGGATTTGTGGATGCAGATTCTAAAGTAGACATGTTGATTTCTAATTATGTGTATGAGAAAGTTGGGATGACACATAAAAAAGTCATTCATTACCGCAATGTACTTCCGCAGAATCAGGTGTTCCGCTGGGATGATATCGGAAGCTTCCATCTGGACCAGTATATTCTCATGCATTCCGTGATCTACCGGACCGAGATGTTGAGACTCTGTCAGCTGAAGATGCCGAAGCACACGTTTTACGTGGATAATATCTATGTATATTACCCGCTTCCTCATGTTCGGACATTATACTATATGGATGTGGACTTCTATCGCTATTTTATCGGACGAGAGGATCAGTCTGTGAATGAGAAAGTGATGATCAGCCGCATAGATCAGCAGATTTATGTAACAAAATCTATGATCTCTATGTATGAATTACGTATGGTAGAGAGTAAAAAGCTCAGAAAATATATGATCAATTATCTTGCTATTATGATGACAGTATCTTCGATTTTATGTATTCGTTCCAAGGTGAATGAGAATCTGAAGAAAAAGAAAGAGCTGTGGGTATATCTGAAGAAAAAAGATTATCGGACATATGTGAAGATCCGATATGGAATTCTCGGTCAGACCATGAACCTTCCGGGAAAATCAGGAAGAAAAGTTTCTTCTATGGCATACAGTGTGGCGAGAAGACTGATCGGATTTAACTGATTTCGTAAAATTTAAGAAGCAGAAGCATATTTTGCCAGTTATGATACATATTACTTTTATGAAACGAAAAAGGAGTGTGTATCATGACTGGTAATTTTTTTGAAAGCGAGACAAAGGAAAATCTGATGCGGGCGTTTGCCGGGGAGAGTCAGGCGAGAAACCGATATACGATTGCAGCAGAAAAAGCCCGTGAGAAGGGGATGTATACCATTGCGGACGTGTTTTTGTATACAGCAGATCAGGAGCGGGCACATGCAGAGCGGTTTTATGAGCTGCTGAAAGAGTTTACAGGGAGCACGATCCAGATTGACGGGACCTATCCGGTGGATCAGCAGGATACATTAGAAGAGCTTCTTAGAGCAGCGGAGCATAATGAAAAGGAAGAATTTGAAGATGTGTATCCTGCGTTTGGAAGTACGGCAAAGGCAGAAGGTTTTTTTGAGGCGGCGTCTACATTCTTCCAGATTGCAGAAATTGAGCATACCCATCAGGAGCGATTTCAGAAAATCGCAGAAATGCTGGAAAACGGCACCTATTACAGCCGGGAAGAACAAGGACGGTGGATCTGTACAAACTGCGGTTATATCCATGACGGGAAGCAGGCACCATCTGTATGTCCGGTGTGCCGTCACGAGAAGGGATATTTTCTTCCATATGAATATGCACCTTATAAAGGAGCCGGGAAATAGATGAGCCAAAAAGCAGAAAATCTTTTGAATCTTGCGTTGGACGCTACGAGTGAGGAGCGTGAAAAATCACTGGAGCTGGAGGTTGGGTATCAGCCTTTGGATCAGGAGTGGGATCTGATCATCAAATATTCGGGAAATCTGGAGGCGGTTCGTGAAATCGCCTCTTCTGTTACGGAATTATCGAATGAGTATGCAATTCTGACTGTGCCGGAATCCCGGATCGAACAGCTTATGCGGGTTCCGCAGATCGAATACATTGAAAAACCAAAACGGCTGTTTTTTGAAGCGGCTAACGGAAAGAGAGCATCCTGTATTCTTCCGGTACAGGCAGCTCCGTTAAAGCTGTACGGGAAAGGGATTCTTACAGCGGTGATTGACAGCGGGATTGATTATTCGCATCCGGATTTTCGAAATACAGATGGAAGTACAAGGATCCGTGCACTGTGGGATCAAAGTATAGCGGGAAATCCTCCTGAAGGATATTTTCTGGGAACGGAATATACGCAGGATCAGATCAATGCGGCACTTCAGGAACCGACAAAAATCAGGCAGGAGCAGGTTGTACCAAGTCGGGATGTGTCGGGGCACGGGACTTCTGTTGCCGCAATTGCAGCCGGAAACGGAAGAGGAAGTGTCGGTGGTATTTATGCGGGAGTCGCACCGGAGAGTGAACTCTTGATCGTGAAATTGGGAAATCCAAGACGGGAAGGGTTTCCGCGGACAACGGAACTGATGCAGGGTGTGGACTATGTTTTGCGGAAAGCACTGGAATATCGAATGCCGGTTGCGATTAATATCAGTTTTGGAAATACATACGGTTCCCATGAGGGAACATCGCTTCTGGAGCGGTATCTGGATGATATGGCGAATTACTGGAAAAGTGTGATCTGCGTGGGCAGCGGAAATGAGGGAACATCCGCAGGGCATACATCCGGCGTGTTAAAGGAGCGGGAAGAGCAAAGAGTGGAGCTGGGAGTGCAGCAGAGAGAACCGGCTTTGAATGTGCAGCTCTGGAAGTCTTATGTAGATGAGGTGGATATTTCGGTGATCGGGCCGTCGGGGGTTCGTGTAGGACCAATTTCCAAAAGGCTCGGAACACAGAGATTCCGGATCGAAGCAACGGAAATCTTGCTTTATTACGGGAAGCCAAGTCCTTACCAGACGAATCAGGAGATTTATTTTGATTTTATCCCGACAGGATCCTATATCGACAGCGGAGTATGGCAGTTTGTGCTGACACCCAGAAAGGTTGTGACCGGTATTTATCAGATGTGGCTTCCGAGTCAGGGTGTTTTGAATCAGGGCACAGCTTTTTTAAACCCTGTGAGCAGTGATACACTTACCATTCCGTCAACCGCGTCCAGAGTGGTAACAGTGGGAGCTTACGATGCAAGAAGTGTTTCCTATGCAGATTTTTCCGGACGCGGCGCACTGGAGAAGAATGCAGAGATGTGGGTGCAAAAGCCCGATCTTGCAGCACCCGGAGTGCGGGTAACGACAGCCAAGGCGGGAGGCGGTTATGGAGAATATTCAGGCACCTCATTTGCAGTGCCGTTTGTGACAGGAAGTGCGGCATTGTTGATGGAGTGGGGAATTATCCGCGGGAATGATCCATATCTGTATGGGGAGAAGGTGAAAGCGTATCTGAGAAGAGGGGCAAGACATCTGCCGGGGTATGAGCAGTGGCCGAATAATCAGCTGGGGTATGGGGTGCTGTGTGTGGAGGAGAGCCTGCCATTTTAAAAATGACATTGACATGTGTAAGGGAAAATGCAATAATGTGTGTAATAAGAAATGCATTGGAGAAAATATGAGAGAGAATACATATATAAAAATTGAAACATTATATAGAAAATACAGAGGTTATGTAGAGACAAAAAATCTTTTGGCAGAAGGATTTTCCAATCGTCAGATTTCCACTTTAGTAAATGAAGGTTATTTACAAAAGGTGTGCTATGGACATTATTGGCTTTCAGGTAAACAATGTAAGAAGCCGTTTGATTATAAATGTATCGAAGTGAGTCTAAGCAATCCTGATGCAGTTATTTGTATGAATAGTGCACTTTACTATCAGGGAGTATTGTCTGCTGAACCAGATTATTTATCTGTAGCTACAGAAAGAACAGATCGAAGTATGATGAAAATGGACTTTATGATACAAAGGCATTATTTTTCAAATAGAAATTTTAATATTGGAATAAGAAAACAAGAAACGGAGTTTGGAACATATAATATTTATGATATTGAACGTTCAGTTTGTGACTTGTATCGCTTAGAAGGAGAAACAGAAATAGAAGTAGGGATCGTAAAGAACATAAAGGAAAATAAATATTTGTATAATCGTTTATTAAAATATGCAGAAGTACTACAGATAAAACGAGGATTGTAAGAGAGGATATGACGCATGAAGAACAGAATTATAGATGTTCAAAATGTAAAAATTACTATTTCAAAAGAAGAATTAGATGATTATATCTGCATTACAGATATTGCAAAGGCAAAGTCAAATTCTGCCAGAGCGGCAGATGTAGTGCGAAATTGGTTGAGAAATCGTGGAACATTAGAATATCTGTCTGTATGGGAACAAATATATAATCCGGAATTTAAAGTGTTCGAATCTGAACACTTTAAAAAGCAAGCGGGATTATTGACATTTACTCCCAGTGTTTCTGAATGGATTAATAAAACAAACGCTATAGGATTATATGTAAAACGTGGAAAGTATGGAGGAACCTACGCCCATAAAGATCTTGCTTTTGAGTTTGCAGCTGCAATTAGTCCGGTGTTTAAATTATATCTAATAAAAGAATTCCAACGCTTGAAGGAAGAAGAAAACAACTCGAGACAGATAGAATGGAATGCGAAACGTTTTCTCAGCAAAAGTAATTATTTGATTCAGACAGATGCAGTGAAGAATTATTTGCTTCCACAGATAAATTATAGGGAAAATCTACAATGGTTGGCATATGCAGAAGAAGCAGACATATTAAATGTGGCACTATTTGGATTTACAGCGAAAGCATGGAGAGAAGCTAATCCAGAATTAGCAAAAAAGAGTAATGTCAGAGATTTTGCAACTATTAATGAATTGACAGTACTTTCTAATCTGGAATCTCATAATGCACAGATGATTAAAGAAAGAAAAGGGAAAGAAGAACGATTTAAGAGTTTACAGGAAATTGCTGAATATCAATTAAATGTTTTGAATACAGCAGAGCAGATAAAAAGGATAGAAAGCTGTGACAATAACGTAACATCCTCGGGGGTATTGTGCGTGGAGGAGAGCCTGCCATGAGAAATAATAGAGACTGTTGAAATATATAAATATATGTTATGCTGACAATAATAAAAGAAAAAAACTTGGAGTTCTTGAGAGGAGGAAAAGAAGATGAACCTGAAATTGGATGAGCTGACAAAAGAAGAGTTACAGAAAATCATAGAAAAGATAGCGAAGCGGCTGTCGAAAGAGCAGTATGAATATCTGCAGCATCTGATTACAGAATGTACAGAGAAAGAGAATACTGCCGATATTTCGCCTCAGAGTCTGATGGCCCAAGGATTTGTTGATGAAAAAATGTTGCAGATTGAAGAATGGAAGCAGCAGATAGAGGACGGTAAATTATATTTGGATACAGAAGAATATGAGGACTACGGGGACGATTACTGGGATAGAGAATGGATAATAGAGTACTATGATAATCAGCAGATTGGGGATAAGATCATGTTTATGATGCGATTTGCAAATGATTGTATCAATGACAGGCGTTATCAGGAAGCAAATTCTATTTATGAGTGGCTGTGGGAAATGGAAGTGGGTACGGATTATGAAGATGGGGAATTTGTGGATTTGGATACACTGGCGGAGAATGGTATTATTGCCACAGATATGAAACAGCTGGCATTACAAACCTTATATGCGAATTATCAGGTGTTGAAAAAGGAAAAAAGGGCAGAGATGCTTTATCTGTATTTCAATCATTCTGCTTTTAAAAACCTGCATATGGAAGAGATATTCCATGTTGGAAGGGAAGCGCTGAAGGATCAGAAACAATTCTGGGAGGATTGGATCGTTCTTCTGAAAAACAAACAGGGTGATATCGCAGGGCGGCTTTTAAAAGATGCAGTCTTGTATTCTCAGGGAATAGACGGACTTGTCCATATTGCAGATGAAAGTGCAGCAGTACACCCTTCGCTTTATCTTGCTGCTATGGATGTGTATGGCAAAGCACAGGATTATGAAAAGATAGAAAAAACAGGGGAAAAAGTTCTTGAGAAGGTTAACAGACAATTGAAGATCAGAGCAGAGATATGTTTGAAAGCCGCATATGCTTCATTCCGTCTTGGACATGAAGAAAAAATGATGAAGTTTTGCTGGGAGTGTTTCTGCTCAGAGTCAACAGAGAAAAATTTTCTGCGTCTGTTTGGGACAAAGGAAATGGCAGCGCAATATGGAATGCGTGGAAAAGAAGTGCTTAAAAACAGAATCAGGGGAAATTGTGAAAATGATATAAGGAATACAGAACTGCACCGGAATATCATAGATGGTTATAGTTATTATTTTCTTAGTTTTTATATGGGGGATTTTATATCTGTGAAATCAGCATCTAAAAATCCGGCGGGTTCTCTGGGATGGAGTTCTTCTTTTATTCGCTATGGAATTCGGTTGTTTTTGCTCTATTTATATAGTAAATCTCTGCCCTCTAAAGCCGCGGGGAGTATTGCGAATTATGTTGGATTCCCAGATATGAAAGATGCTGATTGTGTAATGGGATTTGAGCAGGAAATAATAGAAGAGAGCCAGTTGCATAAGGTAAGTGTATTCTGGAATTATTTTCAGAGATGGAAAGCGTATTACCCGATCGAACAGGCAGAAAAGAAGAGTATTCTGTCTTGGGCGGAAAAAACGGTATATAGCAGAGCGGATGCAATCGTGTCAGGAAAGCATCGAAATCAATACGCAGAAGTTGCGGTTTTGCTGGCAATGGTAGGAGAAATCAAGGAAGATATGGGAACGGCGAGAGCCAGAGAAGAAATTTTTGCGGAGTATAAAAGAAAATATCCAAGACATTCTTCGTTTCAGAAAGAGATGAAATACTATTTTGATGTAAAGTGAAGGTGTCGGGGAGTTTGTCTGGAAAGATATTTCATGAATTAAAAATGGAGAATAGAGTAAAATGGGAATGCTTCAAAAAAAAGAAAACAAGGGACTGACATATTATGAGGTAATGCATGGAAACAGGAAAACTGGAAGAGTTGAAGAGATATCAGACAGGAGAAAAGCGGGGAGAGAAAATATATGGTTGACTGGAGAAAAATTCCTAAAATAGATGCACATATTCACTTGACTCCAAAGGATGTCATAGATGCTAATATAGATTATGACGGAAGATTTATTGTGAATGGTTCTATAGATGATTATGAAAAAATAATGAAAACATATAATATTGAATGTGCTTTTATTATGCCATTTAATGATCCATATATGCTTTCTATGGAACCAGCAGTGGAAGCAGTGAATAAGAATATGAAAAATATGCGAATGATCATAAAATTCTCATAGAACTCCATTCTTATCCAAGGGAGAAATTATTGGATGATGTATGTTCTCCTGCCAGGATTAGAAATGTAGTTGGAAAATATTCAAACCTTAGATTGTCAATTGCTCATTTGGGTGGATTCCAATATGAAGAATTATATGGATTAAATGCATACTTTAATTTATCAGCGGTCTTACCTGATTTGGTGGATAGAATGGGCATAGAAAATACGAATATAGTTTTGCGTTCTTTAGGGGTTGAAAAGTTAGTATTCGCAACAGATTATCCCGATAGCAGAAGCATACGTGCAATAGAAATTTACGATACATATTGTGATATTTTGGGACAAATGGATTTTACACAAGAAGAAGCTGAAAATATTTGTAAATATAATGCTTTAAGAATGTCAGGGTTGCAGTAAGCAGATATGAAGAAGGGACTGCCTATTCCGACAGTCCCCCTGTTTCAAGTATCATCCTCCCGATTTTTTCTGTTTCATTCTCTTAATGACTTTCAGTCGTGTGAATTCTTCCCGTTCTTTTTCTTCCAGTGCATTGGTGATATTGTAAACCAGTTCCGTATACATTGGAATGGTGATATTTTGCAGCGCATTTGCCCGCTTCTGTGTCTTTTTAATGTTAGTGGCAAGGCGATATGCTGCGTTTTCCACCATGGAAAGTTTTACCGTCAGATCTTTTACTTTTCGGAATGCATCTGCAGCCAGGTCTACGCTCTCGCGGGTTGTACTGAAAGCGTAGGTCGGCGCAGGCACGGAAGGGGTGTATTTTACGTGGGGAATCTCGGTTCCCATAATACTTCTGGTCTGAATGGTGATGGAGTTTTCAATCGGAACGGTATAGGCAATCTGAGAGACCATGTTGATACCATGCTCGATATTGGCACGCTGCAGGCACTGATACGCATAGGTAAAGGTGCTGTCGATCTCACCCTGGATATCTCGTGCCTCATCGATCAGGTCCATCAGTTCCCGGATCAGAATGTTTCGTTTTTTGTCCATCAGTTCATAGCCTTGTTTTGCAAGGGTGAGGGAATTTTTGGCAAGCATGAGATTCCCTTTGGTAGGAAATGTACGCGGATCCATAGAATCCCTCCTTTAGTTCTGATTTGCGATGGAGCCCGGACTGGATGTGGCAGTCGTGGTGTCATCGTAAATTGTTGGATGATAGTATTTATCCAGAATCTTCGTATCCACACGGTCCAGCTCTTCTTTTGGAAGACGGCCCAGAAGTTCCCATCCGAGATTCAGGGTTTCTTCCATGGTGCGGTTTTCTTCCGGACCCTGCCCGATATATTTCTCTTCAAATTCTTTTCCGAATGCCAGATACTGTTTGTCAATCGGGGAGAGTTCATCTTCTCCGATAACAGAAGCCAGGTTTCTTGCATCGCCTACTTTGGCGTAAGCAGAGAATAACTGGTTTGCCAGATCCTGATGATCCTCTCTTGTGTATCCGGCTCCGATTCCGTCCTTCATCAGACGGGAAAGGGACGGCAGGATACTGATCGGCGGATAGATGGACTGTCCGTTTAAGGTGCGGTCCAGAACAATCTGTCCTTCGGTAATGTATCCGGTCAGGTCAGGAATCGGGTGTGTGATATCATCGTTTGGCATGGTCAGGATCGGAAGCTGCGTCACGGAGCCGTTGACACCCTGTACGATACCGGCTCTTTCATAAAGTGCAGCAAGTTCACTGTACAAATATCCCGGGAATCCTTTTCGACTTGGAATTTCTCCCTTAGAAGAGGAAACCTCACGCATGGCTTCAGCGAAAGAAGTCATATCAGTCAGGATAACCAGAATGTGCATATTTTGTTCAAATGCCAGATATTCTGCCACGGTTAGTGCAACCTTCGGCGTAATCAGACGTTCCACGACGGGATCGTTTGCGAGGTTCAGAAACATGGCAACGTGGTCGGCAACGCCGCTTTCTTCAAAAGTTCTGCGGAAGAAGTCGGCAACATCATGTTTGACACCCATGGCGGCAAATACAATGGCAAATTCTTCATCGGAATCATCTCCGAGAGACGCCTGCTTTACGATCTGGGCTGCCAGCTGGTCATGAGGAAGTCCGTTTCCGGAGAAGATCGGCAGCTTTTGACCGCGGATCAGGGTGGTCAGTCCGTCGATTGCAGAAATTCCGGTTCGGATATAGTTTCGCGGGTATTCCCGCATGACCGGGTTGAGCGGCAGGCCGTTGACATCTCGTTTCAGCTTGGAAACAATGGGACCCAGATCGTCAATGGGTTCTCCGATTCCGTTGAATGTACGACCCAGCATATCCGGGGAAAGTGCGATTTCCATCGGATGTCCGGTCAGTCGTGTGTGTGTATTTTTCAAAGACATGTTCTCAGAGCCTTCAAAGACCTGAATCACAGCTTTGTCTTCATATAGTTCGATAATTCGTCCAATCTTGCGTTCGGATCCACCTATGACAAACTCTACGATTTCGTCAAAGAAAGCTCCCTGTACGCCCTCCAGAGCAATCAGAGGGCCGTTAATGCTGCTGAGTCCTAAATATTCGATTGACATGAGCAAAATCCCTCCTTATGCGTTCTTTTCCAGTACATGCTGGTAAAATGCGTCAATGTCTCGGTGATACTGGGCAAACAATTCCAGCCGGTCGTTCGGTACATCATATTTGATGGCGATGACGCGGTCGAAAATATTTTCCGATTTGAGGACGGACATGGGGTGTCCCATCGTTACCAGTGCGCGTGCCTGTTTGTAAAGATATAAAATCGTATCCATCATTTTGAACTGCTTTTCCATGGATACGCAGGTATCATCCTTGTGGAATGCGTTCTGCTGAAGGAATCCCAGACGGATGACTCTGGCGATTTCCAGGATCAGTTTCTGATCGTCCGGCAGCACATCGCTTCCGATCAGTTTGACGATTTCCAGAAGGCTGCTCTCCTGATTCAGCAGCGCCATGAGGCGGTTTCGATAGTCCACGAATTTCGGCGATACATTGTCCTGATACCAGGGCGAGAGGTCATTTAGATACTCACTGTAGCTGGTAAGCCAGTGGATGGCAGGGAAATGTCTTGCATAGGCAAGGCTTTTGTCCAGTCCCCAGAAACAACGCACGAATCGTTTGGTGTTTTGTGTGACCGGCTCGGAGAAATCACCGCCCTGTGGAGAGACCGCTCCGATGATGGTGACAGATCCGTCAGTCCCGTTTAAATTGTGCATCATGCCGGCGCGCTCGTAAAATCCGGACAGCCGGGATGCAAGATAAGCCGGGAAACCTTCCTCTGCCGGCATCTCCTCCAGACGGCCGGACAACTCACGCAGAGCTTCTGCCCAGCGGGAGGTGGAGTCCGCCATGATCGCTACATCATATCCCATATCCCGGTAGTATTCTGCCAGTGTCAGACCGGTGTAGATGCTGGCTTCACGGGCAGCAACCGGCATGTTGGAAGTATTAGCGATCAGTGTAGTGCGGTCCATCAGAGGATTTCCAGTCTTTGGGTCGATCAGTTCTCCAAATTCCTCCAGAACCTGTGTCATCTCGTTTCCACGTTCTCCGCATCCGATATAGATAATGATATCAGCGTCAGACCACTTGGCAATCTGATGCTGTGTCATGGTCTTTCCGGTTCCGAATCCGCCGGGAATGGCGGCAGTTCCGCCTTTGGCGATTGGGAACATGGTATCAATGATACGCTGTCCGGTGACAAGTGGGATTGAAGCCGGAAAACGATGGCTTGTCGGGCGGGCAGTACGGATTGGCCAGCGCTGTGCCATTGGAAGCTGTTTTTGATCTCCGCTGGAAAGTTCCAGTGTGATCAAAGGCTCTTCAATTGTGTACGCTCCGTCCTCCACGATTTGAATCACGGTTCCCTCCAGATCAGGCGGTACCATACATTTATGCGTGATCGCGTGAGTTTCGGGTACTTCTGCGAAAATATCTCCGCCGTGGAGATAGTCTCCCACAGAAACGGTGATGTGGGCGGCCCATTTTTTCTCTTTATCCAGAGAGTCAACGGAAACACCGCGGGTGATAAACGCTCCCCCGGATTCTGCGATCCGCTCCAGAGGGCGTTCGATTCCGTCAAAAATGTTGTTTAAAATTCCGGGCGCCAGTGTTACAGACACCGGATTTCCCGTTGCAATGACTTCTTCGCCGGGGCGAAGTCCGGTTGTTTCTTCGTAGACCTGAATGGTGGTCATGTCTTTATCCAGTGCAATGACCTCGCCGACCAGCTTTTCCCGTCCTACATATACCATTTCAGACATACAAAATCCGGTATTGCCTTTCAAATAGATGACAGGCCCGTTGATTCCATAAATTCTTCCAGTCTTAAACAATGCTGTCACCTCCTGAGAATAAGAATTTGTCGTATTCGTTGCGCAGTGCGGTCTTAAAAGAATGATCGATCAGAATATTGCGGCTGCGGATGACGGCACGGATACCGCCTGTAAAGTCTTCCGCACTGATCGTCAGGTGGATGCCGGTGGCATCTTCCAGAGAAGAACGCTTTTCCTCATCTGAAGGATTGAGATAGATCGTCATCTCTTCTCCGTTTGCGAATACGATCGCATTGTGAATACAGCGGAGCAGAAAATCATCGTATTCTGCGGTTTTCATATAATCATTTACCAGGGCGTATGCCTCCTCAAAGATCTTGTCTTTTAGTTCCTGCTGAATGCGGCCCTGGCGGCGTTTTAAATCCAGCTGGGCGCGCGCCATTGCCTGGTTTTTCTGCTGTCTGGCATTAACAGTTTCCGCTTTGATACGAGTCTGCATCTGTCGTTTTGCTTCAATTTTATGGTCTTCAAATACTTTTTCCAGTGCATCACGGTAAGAGTCAATAATGGCATTGCTCTCGGCTCTTGCTTCTTCCATGGAAGTCGTGCGCAGATGGTTGATCTTTTCTTCTAAAGTCAAGAGGATCTCCTCCTTTAAAAATTTTTGCCTTACAATTTCAGTCCGATGGCTTCGGTAATATATGAGGTGATAAAGTCTTTTTTGCGTCCCGTTCCGTGCCGGTCCGGGATTTCGATCAGCAGAGGGATTTTTCGATCCAGACGGAATTCATCCAGAATGTCCGGAAATTCCCGTCCGAATTTTTCGGTCAGAAGTACAATGCCGATGGATTTGTCCTGCAGAACCTTTTCTAATTGTTCCCGCAGTTCCTTTCGTTCATGTACGACGACACCGTCCACACCTGCAAGGCGCATTCCCGTGTAAGTATCGACATTATCACTGATAAGAAACATTTTCATCTTAGAGTTTACCAAGGATCATGAAGGAGATGATCAGTCCGTACAGACAAACACCTTCCGCAAGACCTACGAAAATCAGAGATTTACCGAGTACACTGGAGTCTTCGCTGATTGCGCCTAAAGCAGCGGAGGCTGCACTTGCAACGGCAATACCACCACCGATACAGGAAAGTCCGGTAACCAAAGCAGCTGCGAGATAGCCGAGTCCGGTGGACAAAGAAGAGGAAGCGGCTGCGGCATCAGCGGCCTGTACCTGTGGGCCTGCAAACATCATGATGGAAGTAATCACGAATGCGCCAAAGAAGAAAAAGACATTCGTTCCGATGGCACGTTTGTATTTTTTTCGGTTCCTTTCCCCGATCAGATAGTATCCGAATGGGATGATAATGCTTAAGATCAGTGCTGCGATGAGAATAAGTTTTGTTGTAAGTGTCATAATTGGAATCCTCCTTTAAGAACGTTTCTTTTTTGTAGTTTGAGTTTTGGTATATGGGTCAAAAGCTCTTCCGCTTCCTTTATAGAAACGGCTGAACATCTCATAATATTCCAGACGGAGTACCTGAATTCCTACAATCAGGCCTTCCATACCGCATACGAACAGGTTGCCTAATACGACAACGATCCAGTTCGGGGAGCCGGATTCTGCGCCGGCGAGCATCAGCACGACTTCCATCATGGCAGCGTGGCTGACGGCAAATGCACCGATACGAACGAAAGAAAGGGTGTTGGAAAAGTAACTCAGCAAGGTTTCGAAAATCTCGAAAAATCCCTGTACAAAGAACATTGCCTTTCCTTCTTCCATCTTGTCTGCGCGTTTCTGGATCTTCCGCGTCAAAGGTTCCTTGAACAGAATGAGAAGCAGCGGAATGCCGAACATCACTGCAAGGACGATTCCTGCCGGTGTCTTGTGTCCTGTCATAAAAAGTACGATCGTTGCCACTGCGGAAGCGTAAAATACAAGGCCTGCCATTCCATTTGCGTCAAACCATGCATTTTCTACATCGTGAGACCGGAGCGCATTGACGATGTGCAGGATCATGGCGAGGATGATCAGCCCCATACCAAACGCTACGGACACGATAAATACAGTGTTCAGCTTACCGATGAACGGCAGTGTGGTCATGTGATCGATCGGCCTTAGCCAGATTGGTTCTATGATATCTTCAAACCCGAAAATACTTCCGAACATAAATCCGAAGATTGTAGAAAATACACCTGCACATGCAATAATTCCGGCAAGCGGTTTTTTCTTAAAATGATAGATCAGAAAACCACCAATCAACAGCAGCAGTCCCTGCCCCACATCACCGAACATAACTCCGAAAATAAAGGAGTAGGTGACAGCAACAAAAATAGTCGGATCGATCTCGTTGTGAGCAGGAAGTCCGTACATGCCGATGAACATTTCAAATGGTTTGAACAGCTTCGGGTTCTGCAGCTTGACCGGAGGATCTCCAAAATAAGTGTTCCGGTCTTCTTCCACGACAACAAATACCTTGTCATCATCCTTGACTTCTTCCATAAAGCGGGCAACGTCGTCTTCTGACATCCAGCCGCATAAAATGTAGTAGTCTTCTTTCTGATCTTCCATCCGGGCTGCCATTTTCCGGACATCGAAATTGTGGGCAAGCTCTTCCAGACGCTGCTTTGCAGCTACGATCTGAGGGGCTTTTTTGACAAGCATGTCGGCTGCCTCTTTATTTAGATCCTCAATTTTTCGAGAAATATCGGCAATCTGACGGTTTAGTTTCTGGCAGGCATCTGCCGGTGTTCCGGTGTATTCATCCGGAATGGTGATCTTTTCAAAATGCAGGGAACGGAATACAGCATCCACTTTCTGAGATTCTCCGGGTGAAACAAAATATGCACCGTAGAGATAGCTTTCGTCCTGTTCTCCTTTGACAAAAATTGCACCAAGATCATCGATCAGATATTTTTCCAGGCGGCCGTATTGTTCTACCGGAATCCGTCCAAACCGGTAGTTGATGTATTTGTAGCGCAGAATCCGGTCCAGTTCTCCGTCCAGCGGACGAAATGGCTCAATGAGCTTTTGCTTGTTTGCAAGTGTTTCTGTTTCTTTTTTGAGCTTTTCTTTCTTTGCCTGGATCTTGAGATACGCCTCATTTGTAGTGCGGATCAGTTCGAAAATATCATCCAGACCAAGAGAGGTATCCGGGGAAATTTCATCGGCATTCTCCAGATATCCGGCGAATTCTTCGGCTTTGCCAAGTGCATCCTTGTAAGGATTGATCTCCACGAACGGCCGGAGATTATCCACAGTTTTTAATTCCGACAAAGCAGATTCGAGCTGGATCTCATATCTGGACAGATAGAGATCTGTCACCCGGTCGATATCATTTCTTGGGCCGGATATATTGATGAATTTCATTTTTACAATCATTAAATCTTTCCTCCAACATATCCTAAAGTCTCGCCAGAATTTAATCCGTAACGGATACATTCCATGGCGGTGGTCAGTTTTCGAAGTTCTTCTTCTTTTAAAAAGAGATACATGTTGATCGAAGCAATCGAATAGGGATTCTGTCTCCGGTCAGCTGTATATAGATGGTACAGGCAGTCCTCATACATCTGCTCGATCGTTAAGTCCTGTTCAAAATTATAATGTCTTGCGTATGGCGTCTTTTGAAGGACAGCAAAAAATTCATCCATATTAGATGCTTCTGCCATGGCTTTTATCTGCTCCACAGAAATCCGGTAATGAATCGGGATCAAAAGGGAGTAAATATCGGCTTCCTTCAAATTAAAATGCTTTTTGGCCCGGTAGATCCACTGCATATTCAGCAGATCAATCTTGGAGCCACAGTCTCTGGTGAAAAGCTCCAGTTCTTTTTTCTTCAGAAACTTTTTGCGCTCTTTCCACATGGCGGTAAAATAATAAAGGTTCAACGCAAGATCGTAATCAAACAGGGTGACAGACTGACTGTCTTTTAGTTTTTTCAGCGGTTCGTAATACTCTGTGCCTTTCAGATTTTCTACGAGCTGGTCCGTTGTTCTGGAGGTGATCAGCTTTTCAATGGAAATCTGCGAGTATTTGTCAAAAAACGGTTTCTTGTGGTTCAGATCAAATGGTTCCTGATAATGATTGATGACAATGCGCAGGCAGTAATTGATCAGATCCACCTCATACCGCTTTAAGTAAAGTTTTAAAAACTTTCTCTGATTCGGTCCGCAGAAACGGTAAATCTTTGTGTAATCGTGGTACAGCGAGAGAATCAGCACTTTTTCGATGTTGCCTCTGTGCAGCATGGTCTCATCCATATCCTGAAGTACATCCTGATAGGAAGAATTTGCATTTAAATAGGAAACCAGTTCGGTGATACTTGTAAGAGCTGATATCTCCTCAAACTGTTCATCTGTGAGCAGTCTGGCTTCCATGGCACGCAGCTTGGTGATGATCCCACTGTATTCGAGTAAGTTTCCCATATGTTACACCTCTGTGATTCGTTTTAAAATTTCCTGTGCATAAAGTGTGTGCCTGCTTTCGTATTCTTTCTTGAGTGCAAGTACACAACTGTCGTTTGATTCTGCCTGCTGATCTAAGAGAGTCTGCGTATCTGCTTCCAGAGCTTCCCGGATTTTTTGCAGATGTGCCTGTGTCTCTTGTTCCAGATCCAGATCAAACTGCTTTCGCTTTTCTTCATATTCTTTATCCAGGACGGATTTTTGAAGTTCCGCATGTTCTGCGATCGCAGATGCGGCAGATTCGATCTCCGTCAATTTGTTAATAATAGACTCCATAAAAAGCCCCCTTTTTAGTCAGAATATATAATACACTATCATACACCTTTTGGCTGAAAAAACAATCACTTTGTCGATTATTTTATGATTTTTCATAAAAATTCATATGAAAATAATCAAAATAGTCATATTTGTCTGTTTTCTGGAATATATAGTTTGTACAAAACTATGAAAAAATAAAGTGCAAAAAGCAATATATTACATAAAAATAACAATAAAACACTAGAAAACAGGGGGTGTGGTAAAATATAATAAAAATGATAAGTATATTGTGGAAAAACTATTCTTTTCACAGTATAAATTTGGGGCAAAACAAGGAGGAATACTATGAAGAAAGGAAAAAAAGGCCTTGCATTGGCAATGACACTGGCAGTCACAATGACTTCTGTGCCAACAGCTTTTGCGCTGGATGGCAATGCACAGCCGACAAAGCAGCCGGATAATCAGTTGGGTCAGAGAGATACAAAAGCGATTTCCTACAAGTATACAAAGCTGGATCAGGCACCAATGAAGGAAAGTGTGCAGGCAAGCTCTGAGAATACGCCGATGCAATGGAGTGAAGGCCCGGCAAATCTGGCATTTGATGGGGATGTTAATACAGGATGGCATACCGATTATAACACACATCAAGGTCCGTATACGATAGAATGGAATTTGGGCGGAACCTATAAGATTGGAAAAGTGGAATATACTAGAAAGAAGACAGGAGCTGCCGGAATCTGGAAAGAAATTAAAATTGAAGTGAAAAATGGAGAAACTGGCAGTTGGCAGACTGCATATAATGGTACAATTGCAGAGACTGCAGATGGAGCAAGTACTGATATTACATTTGAACCAGTCGATGCAAGTGATGTAAAAGTTACGGTAGTAAAAAGTTATGATAATCCAGAAGGAAAATATGCTTCTGCCGGAGAAATCAATGTTTACTCTGCAACAAAAGAAGTGACTCTGGTAAATCCGATTAAAATCTTACCGGAAGAGGGTAAGACCACCACGATGAAAGAAGGCGAGACTCAGCAGTTCCGATATGAGTTGACGCAGGAAGCTGAAGAAGCGGGCGGAACCGTAAAATGGAGAGTTCAGGACAGTAGTATTCTGAAGGTGGATGAGAACGGTTTTGTGACAGCAGTTAGTGCTGGAAAAGGAAAAGTATCAGCCAATTATAAATTGGGAAATACAACCTATAATACATACATCGACGTTACTGTAGAAAAAGTAGAGACAGAATGCACGATTAGCCTGAACGGAACACAGTACAAAGGAATGAGTCTTCAGGAAGTTGTAGAACAATCAAAATTAACAGAATTAACGAGCGTAAAATTTGAGAGCGGTGTGATTCGTGATGCAGATTTTGATTATTTGAAAAAGTTCAATCGTCTTCAGTGGACATTGAAAGAATTCAGTATTGGTGACGATGTCAAATTACGGGGACTCAGTGGAGATGCCATTCCATTGAATGCTTTTTATGCATCGTATCCGGGATATAACATAGAAAAAGTATATCTTGGAAAAAATGTAAAAGGAATGGGAATGAATGCATTCGGAATGTGCAGAAGCTTAATCAGTTTTGAAGCACCTGGTCTGGAAGAAATGCATACTACTGCTTTGAACCGAGTGAATGGATTGGCGGAATTAAACCTGCCGTCATTAAAAGTAGTGAATGGTCCATTGTTTGGTAATATGAGCAATAGTACGACAGAAACAGTAAAACTTCCGGCTGTTACAGAGCTTGATGATGATGCGTTTAAATATTTAGGAGCATTAAAGACGCTGGAATTAGGCGCAACACCTCCGTCGTTGAGTATTTCTGCCGGTGAGTTGAAATTTGCAAAAGGTGTCGTAGATAATCTGAAACTTGTGATTCCGGAAGGTGCGTTAGATGCATATAAGGCAAGTCCTGGATATAATGCAGAGCAGAATACATGGTATGGAATCAAACTTTCAGAACCTCAGGAAGAAGTTCATATCAATGCAACGATCAACGGAACAGCTGTTGACGGTGCGAGCCTGGAAAAAGCAGTTGAAAAATCTGGTGTAGCTGTGGATGCGGTGACTTCCTTGACAATCAATTCCGGAAAAGTAACACAGGAAGATCTGGCTTATTTGAAGAGCATTTCAAGACTTGAAACATTCGAAATGAATGTTGGAGACAATCTGCAGTTGATCGGAATGGATGGACAGCCTACAACTGTATTAAGTAAAGATACCGCAGTGATTGAATTTGCACCTAAACGTGCCGGAAGCAGCCGCGCAGATATGACAACACTCACATTGGGCGGTATTACAGAAATTTACAATGGAGGATTAAAAGCATATGACTCTATTGAAACGATTCATATGCCAGATGTTGTTACAGTAGGAGCAAGTGCTTTTGGCTTGGGAGCATGGTTAGAGACATTAGATCTGTCCAGTGCAAAGACAATTGGAGCTAATGCATTTAATGGATGTAAGCGTTTGGAAAGTCTGACAATGAATGCAGTCGAGACACTGGGAGAAGGATCCTTTAAATACACAGATGCGCTTGATAGCCTGACACTTCCTGCTACGATTAAAAATATTGAAGATATTCGATTTGGAATTTGTAAAAATGGAAATAAGAGCGGTGCTAAAATTACAATTTTGGCAACAACTCCACCGACTGTTGACAGTGCGGCATTTACCGGTGTATCTAGTGTGACACGGCCGGCTACTGTGACAGTACCTCAGGGAGCGCTTGCTGCATATGTAGCTCAGGTAAATCCAAAGGCTGATGTAGCGAAAGTACTGAAGAGACAGGATATCAATTGGAATTCGTTGTATTTAAGAGAAGAAGGCTCTTCTTTGGTGGAATATAAGGCAAAATGTGGCACATGGGCAGATCAGTATGCATATGTAGCAACAGGCCAGACGATCACAGCAGATAAGTTGGCGGCTCTGCATAAAGATGATCAGAAGAACTTGAAAGAAAACGAAGAACTTAAAGGCTGGAATACAAAGAAAGATGGTTCCGGTGATATGGTGACAGCAGAAACGGTTGTATCAGAAGAAATGACCGTTTATCCGGTGATCGGAGAAAAAGCAGAAGAGATTCATATCACTGCAAAAGTAAATGGCGGAGAGTCTCTCGGTGGAGAAACTCTTGCAAAAGTAGTAGAAAAAGCAAATACGACAGCAGAAGGAGTTACATCTCTGGTGATTGAGTCCGGAAAAGTAACCCAGGACGATCTTGCAACATTGAAGAGTATGACAAGACTGACAAATCTGGAAATGAATCTGGACGGAGATCTGGAGCTGATTGGTGCAGAAGGAACAGCAACGACAGTATTACCGGCTGAGTTATTCATAAAATCCAGTCTGGAGACAGTTTCCTTGGCAGGATTTACAGAGATTGGAGAAAGCGCTTTTAAGGATACAAAATATCTGGAAAGTGTAACCATTCCGAATGTGACAGTGATTGGAGCCGGAGCATTTGCAAATACAGCGAGACTTGAGAGTATTGAACTTCCTGCAGTGACAGAAATTGGCGCAAGTGCATTTGCAAGAGCTCAGAAATTAGAGACAGTAACAATGCCAAGTGTTGTGACGATCGGAGCGTCAGCATTCGAACATACATTGGTAGAGGATGTAACACTCCCTGCTACGATCACAAGTATTGGATCCAGGGCATTTGTTGGTAAACCAAATGGTAAGAGAGAACTGCATATTACGATTGAAACAGCAACACCACCGACAATTGATGGTTCTTTTGCAACACATGCCGATGCTTATGTGAAAGTTCCAGACGGTTCTCTTGGAGCATATTTGCCGAATCTGGATCTGAGCAAACCATTTAAAAATTCAGGAGATACAAAATGGGGCGGACTTCGCGTGATTGATAATGCGCAGAAACTGCTGACTTATCATGGAGTGAACAGCTGGGATAAGATGTACGCATATGTGGTAAGCGGTACAGCGATCACAGAGAGCAGATTCCCGACTACATTTGAAAATGGAGACAAGATCTTAAGTGGATGGAATACATCAAAAGACGGAACAGGAACACCGGTGGATGCCAACACAGTTGTAACAGAAGATATGACGCTGTATGCACAGTGGAGCGAACCGGCAGTGGATCTGGATGTTGCCGTATCTTATTCAAATGTGGATGAAGCAGGCGAAACAATCTGGACAAATCAGGATGTGACCGTGACTCTGACAGCAAACGAACCTGTTCAGGATATTGAAGGATGGACTCGCGTATCCGATACCGTGCTGACAAAAGCTTACAGCCAGAATGGAACCTATAGCGTTACGGTAGTTTCCAATGACAATCAGCAGAAAGAAGTGACCTACACGGTAGCAGGCATTGACAAACAGGCTCCGAATGTAAGCGTCAAAGGCGAAGGAAATGGAGATCGTTTCCGCAAGATCACAGGAATCGCAGTGCACGATACAGAAGGTGTCAAAGAACTGAAGGTCAATGATACAGTTACAGAGATCAACAGCAAGTACAAATACCTGACAGACATCGAAAAAATCGGTGTAAAAGAAGGAGAAAATACAGCAGTTGTTGTAGATCAGGCAGGAAATGAAAAGACAGTGACATTCCACTATGATACCGTTGCTCCGACATTCCAGTGGATCGTGGACAACAGTAAACTGGAACAGTCCAAAGAAGTACGTCTTGAGACAAGCGAAGAGATCCAGCTTCCGGGTGAAGGATGGTCTCTGAAAGGCCAGGAAAACGGAACTTATGTCTATGTGAAGACCTTTACAGCAAACTGGAAAGACAAAGCATTTACAGTGACAGACCTTGCAGGCAATGTATCAGAACCGCAGTTTGTAGAAGTAAAACGCATCGACAATACAAAACCGGCAGTGGTAGAACTGACACAGGATATCACAGACTGGACCAAGAAAGATGTAACTGTGACGATCAAGACCTCTGTAGACTGTGCAACACCGGAAGGATGGAAGAAAGTCAATAAGAGAACCTTCACAAAAGTATTTACTGCAAGTGGAGAATACAGCGTTACCCTGACAAGTGCAACAGGAGTGACAGGAGATGCGTATGTATTTAGCATTACAAACATTGACAAAGAAGCACCGGTGATTGATTATGCAGCCATTGAAGCAGCAAAGGGATATAAGAGAGAGATCCCGTTGAATGAGGGAGAAGAGTACACAGAAGAACAGCTGACAGAGATGTTCACAAAACCGGAGTGGGTAAAAGATAATTCCGGCACAGCAGCATTTAAAGTAGACAAATGGGGTCTGGAACACGGTCTGGATGGATATCAGCCATTTACATCCAAGACACCTGGTGAATATAAAGTTCGCTTCTATGCATACGATGCAGCTGGAAACAACAGCAGTTTTGATGTTTATGTGAAAGTATTAGAGCCGGAAGTAGAAGAACGCACGACAACAGTAAATTATACGGTATTTATTGACGGCCGTGTTCGTACCGGACAGTGGACACATACAGGAACTGAGACGGGAGAATTTAGATTTGATCTGTCTATGGTAAAAAATCTGCCGGCAAGCTATGAACTGGAAGAGGGAGAAGAAGGATATCGGATGCTGCAGTATGGTGATATGACTTCGGTAACGTTCTACCTTACAATAAAATAAAGAGCAGAGTTTTTAGATTCTGTAAACAGTTTTAAATCCGCCTGAGCAAACGAGGGAAAATAAAATCTCCGTCTGGTCAGGCGGAAATTTTGTATAGAAAAAAATATTTATAAGAATTTTATTTTGGTATATTCTGGTTTTCTGCTATAATATAATGGTCCGTTGAAAGGACATTTGATTCAGGGGATACAGAAGGGAGTATAAGAGATGAGATTACGTAATATTCCGCGTGCGGAAGGGACAATACAGAGCCATCAGGCAGCAATCAAGCGTCCGGAAGATCAGAAAGGATGCTGGAAGCAGGTGTTTGGAAATGAGAATCCGATCTACATAGAGATCGGCATGGGAAAAGGTCGTTTTCTGTTAAATATGGCAAAGCAATATCCGAATGTCAATTTTATCGGGATTGAGAGATATTCCAGTGTATTATTGCGTGCACTGGAAAAGTATGACACAGAAGAGTTTCAGGAACTGACAAATATCCGGTTTGTTTGCATGGATGCAAAAGAACTTTCGGAAGTGTTTGCAAAAGGAGAAGTGGAGCGGATTTATTTGAATTTTTCCGATCCATGGCCGAAGGCACGACATGCAAAGAGAAGACTGACTTCTACAGAATTTTTTGCCCGTTATGACAAGATCCTTGCAGAAGACGGGACAGTGGAGTTTAAGACGGATAACACAGAGCTGTTTAATTTTTCGCTGGAGCAGATCAGAGAATATGGATGGACAGTACTCAGCTATACATACGACTTGCATCATCATGAAGAGATGAATAAAGGAAATATTATGACAGAGTATGAAGAAAAGTTTTCTGCAAAAGGGAATCCGATCAATAAACTGATCGCAGGAAGAGGTACAGAAACACCGACAGAGTAAATTCACACCTTTCTCCATGCTGCATACAATAAAAGTGAGGAATACCCACAGTTGGAGAGCGGGCGATGGGGTGGAAAAGAAGCTGGAAAGAGAAACTGCGTCAGAAAATGTACTGCCAGGCAGAACTAAACAGACAAATATTATGTATAAAACGCTCATTAGAAGAAGTATGTGCGATACTCAATACAGGATGTTGCCGTAAATAATAAAAGTAAAAAGAGTAGGTGTTTGAGATGAAGATCAGAGTAACTGCGAAAAATTATCCACAGGAAGTACTGAGGTCTGAGACACCGGTTCTGGTAGAGTTCTTTGCTGTATGGTGCGGAAAATGCGCTATGATGGAAGATGTGCTGGATGAAATTGCGAAGGAATACGATGGACGTGTGAAGGTGTGTCAGATAGAGATTGAAGAATCAGCAGTTCTGGCAGCAGAATTTGAAGTAGGGATTGTTCCTGCGTTTGTGGTGTTCCGCGATGGAAAACCGGTGAATTATGCCAATGGTGTACTTGCGAAAGATGTTTTGATCAGAATGCTGGAAATCTGAAAAACAGCTTTCGGATGGAGAGAAATTCCTTTCAATCCGGAAGCTGTTGTGTATAATGATGAGAAAATTAAAAAAATTACAAAAAAATAAAAAAATACTTGATTTTTTATAAAGAGTAATATATAATAATTCTTGCGTTACAGATTAAGTAACAACATAAGGATGCGCGATTAGCTCAGTTGGTAGAGCACCTGACTCTTAATCAGGGTGTCCAGGGTTCGAACCCCTGATCGCGCACTTAGAAATCACTGTTTTTGCAGACCAGAAGCTGCGGGGGCGGTGGTTTTTTGTGCGTATTTTTAAGATGGTTCAGTCTTTTCATTATTTTGCCGGAGGTAAGTGTAAGCAACAAAAGTACCATATTTTTTGAGTATTATTTCGGATCTTGAAAATATAATGAGGATATCGGTCTGAATGAACTTGCGGATGGACAAGGCAAAAGGTCTGCTCAAAAAAGGATACAAAGTATACGAAGTAAGTGAAATGGTAGGATACAATAATCATCGCTATTTCACAGATATTTTTAAAAAGTATACAGGCGAGACGCCAAAAAACTACCAGGATCATGTGTATCATCAGGATGCAGAATGAAAAAAAGTTGTTTTTCGTGAAGAAATAGAGAAAAACATTTTGTGTTTTCGTGAAAAAAGTGCTGTATACATTTCTGTTTTTCGTGATATAATAAAGAAAAGCACGGAAAAAAGGGGGATGTATATGGTTTTTAAGCGTAAAGTATACGATAAGCTTTTGGAATGGAAAAAATTATCGGCCGGGGCATCGGCAGTGTTGCTTGAGGGGGCAAGGCGTATTGGAAAAAGTACGATCGTAGAAGAATTTGCGAAAAATGAATATGATGATTATATGATCCTTGATTTTGCAAGAGAGAATAAAGATGTGCGAAATAATTTTATTGAAAATATGGATGATCTGGACAGCTTTTTTCGGAATTTGTTTTTGTTAAAAGGAAAAAGCCTGAATGGAAAAAATTGTGTGATTATTTTTGATGAAGTACAGTTGTTCCCGTATGCAAGACAGGCAATTAAATATTTGGTGGCAGACGGAAGATATGAATATATAGAAACGGGATCCCTGATTTCTATTAGAAAAAATGTAAAAGACATTTTGATTCCGTCAGAAGAATATAGAATAAAGATGTATCCCATGGATTTTGAGGAATATTTATGGGCATTGAACGATACTGTGACGATTCCGGCAATCACAGAAGCATTTCAAAAGCGAAGAGCGCTTGGAGATGCGATCCACAGAAAGATTATGAAAACATTTCGTACTTATATGGTGGTCGGCGGAATGCCACAGGCAGTGGAGGCATTGGTCAGTGGAAAAACTTTTGCACAGATTGATTTTGTAAAGCGCAATATTTTGAGCCTTTATGAAGAAGATCTGTCAAAATATGATAATGAAAACAGAGAAAAAGCTTCTGTGATATATAAGACGCTTCCGGAACAGTTGGAAAATAAAAACTCTCATTTTAAATTTTCTCTTTTGGATAAGAATGCCAGATATCAAAACTATGTAGATGCAGTTAGTTTTATTGCAGAATCAATGATCGGAAATGAATGTATCAATGTAACGAAGCCGGAGGTTTCATTAGAATTGTTTGCGGATAGGAGTAATTTCAAGTTGTATATGGGGGATACCGGACTTTTGGTAACACAGGTTATGAAGAATCGAGATGATTCCGATGAAGATCTGTATAAATCTCTGATCGTTGGAAATTTAGGGATCAATCAGGGGATGATTCTGGAAAATATGGTGGCTCAGATGCTGCGTGCATCCGGGCACGATTTGTATTTTCATGAGTATCTGTACAGACCGGAAGGCTCATCGAGAGAAAAGAAATATGAGATAGATTTCATGACCGTGAAAAAGAAAAAGATATGTCCGATCGAAGTAAAGTCATCGGGGTATACATCGCATAAATCATTTGATTATTTAATTCGAAAATATCAGTTGAAAATGGAAGACAGATATATCATTTATACGAAAGATCTGAAATACCAGGATGGGATTTTGTATCTGCCGATTTATATGACGATGTTGATTTAGGAAAAGGTCGGTTTCTAAAAGATCCCCAAACGATATTTGCAAACCAATAATCTGAACAAAGTGTTGCAAATTTAGATGGGGATCATCCAGTTATATAAAAAAGATATTGCCAAATATGATCCAAATGAGAATTTAAATGAGCATTTTAAATTTTCAATATATGAACACAGCTTTATCTGGTTAAAAGAAGCAGGAGTTGCGTTACCTGTATTCTGTGCGCAGGAACCAAGAATCCCATTGCTACTGTCAAAGGCGACGAATATGTTTAAATTATTTTTGTCTGATGTGGGATGCTGAAAAAGCAGAGATTACCGGAAGATTATATTTACCAGATGGATCTGAGCATCCTGCAGGATGACTGATGTTTTCACTCCATCTTTCCACGTGACCCCGCGCAGAGGGAAGGGCGGCTTACACCGTCCCCCTCTTCACAAGCATAGTAGACACCTCTGTCTTTGTCGGAGGCTGTCCGGGTGTATTTAAAAGATCGATGAGTTTTTGCGCAGCAGCTTCTCCCATATACTGTTTCGGGACATGGATGGTTGTCAGTGCGGGCTCAACGACGCTACCAAGAGGGAGGTTGTCGAATCCGACGATACCGATATCCTGCGGGATCCGATATCCGCTTTCTTTTAAGGCTTTCATGGCGCCTACTGCAATCAGATCGTTGTCTGCAAAGTAGCAAGAGGCCAGTTCTTCTCCATTTTTGATCAGTTCCAGCATGTCGGTATATGCCCCTTCCATGGAAGGGGTCAGGCTGTGGACGATCGAGCGGGAGGAGGACATACCAGCCGCGCGCACTGCCTTGTAAAAACCTGAGGAACGCTCTGCAAAGTTGCTGATCTGGTAGGCGGATCTAAGATAACCGGGCTGTGTTTTACAAGTCCGGATCAGGTGTCTGGCTGCCAGATATGCACCCTGCACATTGTTGATCAGAACGCAGTTACAGGGAACTGTCTCAAAATAAGCATCCAGAAGGACAACCGGGATCGGAAGATTTAAAAACGGTTTCAGATCTCCGCCTTCCATTTCTGTTCCAAGCAGAATAATTCCTGCACAGTCAGAATACTGAATTTCTTCAATCTGTTTCGTGATCGTATCCTCATCTTCATAAATATAGCTGATCTTCAGACGATAGTCATTCTTTTTGCATCCCTGTGAAATTCCCTCGGAAACCTGAGAGAAAAACGGGGTATCTGCAACAACTGTTCCATGTTTTTTATAGATAACAAAATAAATCGCCCCGGAAGTGGTATGCTTTTCCGCGATCCGGGAAAAATCATATCCATATTTTTCGGCAGCATCCAGGACGAGCTGCCGTGTTGCCGTACTGACTCCGGGTTTGTGATTGAGCGCCATGGAGACAGCGGCGGCAGAAAGATTTAATTTTCTGGCAAGTTCTTTTGCTGTGATTCCCATATATGATCCTTTCGAAAAACCTGTTTGATGTTCTGAATTTATTATGAACCAGGTGTAAAGAAAAAACAAGAATTAAGTAAATAATTAAGTAAAAAACACTTAATTATCGGATGAAATTGAGTTTCTCCAAGGCTATACTGAAGTTAGAAAACAACGAGAAAAGTTGAGAGTAACACGAAAATACACAAACAAAAACAGAGATGTGAAAGGAGACAAAATCATGAAAAAAATCAAGCTGGGATTTGCACCGACAAGGAGAAGTATTTTCAGCGCACCGGATGCGGTTAAGTACAGGGGCCTGACTGCCAAAAGACTGGAAGAGCTGGGCGTGGATTTTGTGGATATTACGGACATCAATGAAGAAGGACTTCTGTATGATGACAAAGATGTTGATAAAATCGCAGAAAAATTCAAAAAAGAAGGTGTGGATGGACTGATGCTGCCGCACTGCAACTTTGGAACAGAGTATGTCTGCGCGAGACTTGCGAAAAAACTGGATGTGCCGGTTCTTCTGTGGGGGCCATTGGATGAAAGACCGGAGCCAAACGGTGTGAGACTGCGCGACACACAGTGCGGACTGTTTGCAACAGGAAAGGTGCTCAGAAGATTTCAGATTCCATTTACATATCTGACAAACTGCAGATTAAACGATCCGGTCTTTGAACGTGGAGTCAAAGATTTTCTTGCAGTATGTAATGTCGTAAAAACATTTAAAAATATCCGGATTCTTCAGATTTCAACACGTCCGTTTGACTTCTGGACCACAATGTGCAACGAAGGAGAATTGCTCGAAAAATTTAATATTCAGCTGGCGCCGGTTCCGATGACAGAGTTGACAGAAGAAGTAAAAACAGTTCGTGAAGACAAAGAAAAAATGGAGCAGATGATCGCTTACATCAAGGATACCATGGTTATCAAGATCAAAGAAGAGGAAGTAGAAATGGTAGCAGCCCTGGCTCTGGCAATGAAGAGTCTGGTAGAGAAATATGGATGTCAGGCAGCTGCGATCCAGTGCTGGAATGCGCTTCAGACAGAAATTGGAATTATGCCATGTGCAGCAAATGCGATTCTCAATGAGCAGGGCATTCCGGTAGTCTGTGAAACCGATATTCACGGAGCAGTGACCGCACTTCTGGTAGAAGCTGCGGGAATGGATGAAAAGAGAGGATTTTTCGCAGACTGGACGATCCGTCATCCTGACATTGAAAACGGAGAACTGCTGCAGCACTGCGGACCATGGCCGATGTCGGTTGCACAGGAAAAACCGGAACTGACGTATCCGCTGGCATTCGAGCATCCGGGAAGTCTGACTGCAGAAGCAAAACACGGAGAAGTGACACTGTGCCGCTTCGATGGAGACAATGGAGAATATTCACTTCTTCTTGGAAACGCAAAAGGTGTGGACGGACCGAAAGGAATGGGAACATATCTCTGGGTAGAAGTGGAAAACATCAAACGTCTGGAAGCCAAGATTGTAGAAGGACCGTATATTCACCACTGTGTCGGCATTCACAAAAATGTAGTTCCGGTACTGTATGAGGCATGTAAATATATCGGCGTGAAACCGGATCTCTATGATCCGATCGAGGAAGACGTAAAAGCATATCTGCGCGGTGAGTGAGAGAAAGGAAGGTAAGATATGAATTTAAAAGCATTGGCTTATCAGCTTAGAAGAGACACCATAGACATTATCTGTGCCGGAAAGGCAGGGCATATCGGCGGCGACATGAGCGTGATGGAAGTTCTGGTAGAGCTGTATTTTGATCAGATGAACATTGACGCAAAAAATCCAGAAGATCCGGACAGAGATCTGTTTGTACTCAGTAAGGGTCATTCCATGGAGGCATACTATGCAGTGCTTTCGGAAAAAGGATTTCTGGACAAAGAAGATGTCCTGAAAAATTTCAGCAAATTTGGTTCTAAATATATTGGCCATCCGAATAATAAACTGCCGGGTATCGAGATGAATTCCGGTTCTCTGGGACATGGACTTCCGGTCTGCGTAGGAATGGCAAAGGCAGCCAAAATGGATCACAAAGACCGCCGCGTGTATGTAGTCATGGGAGATGGGGAGCTGGCGGAAGGGTCTGTCTGGGAAGGCGCCATGGCAGCACATCAGTATCAGTTGGATAATCTGTGCGCAGTGGTAGACCGTAATCGTCTTCAGATTTCCGGAAATACAGAAGATGTGATGGGACACGATGATCTGCATGAACGTTTCAGAAGCTTTGGATGGCATGTGATCGATGTAAAAGACGGAAATGATATCGATGAACTGCACGCTGCATTCGAAGAGGCAAAGCGTGTGAAGGGGAAACCAACGGTACTGATCGCCAATACGGTGAAAGGAAAAGGTTCTTCTATTATGGAAAATAAAGCAAACTGGCATCATAAAGTTCCGACACAGGAAGAGTATGATATCATCATGAAAGACTTAAAAACTGCAGAGGAGGCGTTGTCATAATGGGAAAAACAGCAAATAAACAGATGATCTGTGAAGTATTGATGGAAGCTGCAAAAGAAGATAAAGATATTGTTGCGCTCTGCAGTGATTCCAGAGGAAGTGGATCTTTTACACCATTTGCAGATACGTATCCGGAACAATTCGTGGAAACCGGGATTGCAGAACAGAATCTGGTCAGTATTGCAGCCGGACTTGCAAAATGTGGAAAGAAATCTTATGCGGTTTCACCGGCATGCTTCCTTTCTACAAGAAGCTATGAGCAGTGTAAAGTGGATGTTGCATATTCTAACACGAATGTGAAACTGATCGGAATCAGTGGCGGGGTCAGCTATGGCGCTCTGGGAATGAGTCATCATTCCGCACAGGATATTGCGGCAATGAGTGCGATTCCGAATATGCGCGTTTATATTCCAAGTGATCACCTGCAGACAAGAGAACTGACAAAAGCGTTGTTAAAAGATGAAAAACCGGCGTACATCCGTGTGGGAAGAAATGCAGTAGATCCGACTTACGAGGAAGACAATGTACCATTTGAAATGGATCATGCGACGGTTGTGACAGAAGGAAATACAAATGGAAATGATGTAGCGATCATCGCCTGCGGAGAAATGGTAAAACCAGCCAAAGATGCAGCCAGGCTTTTAAAAGCAGAAGGAATTTCAGCGTCCGTTCTGGATATGTACTGCATCAAACCACTGGATGAGGAAGCAATCGTGCGCATGGCAGGAAATGCAAAAGCAGTTCTTACCGTAGAAGAACATGCACCATTTGGAGGACTTGGTTCTATGGTGGCACAGGTGACTGGAAGAGAATGCCCGAGAAAAGTAGTAAATATGTCTCTTCCGGATGCACCGGTTATCACAGGAACTTCAAAAGAAGTATTTGATTATTACGGCCTGAATGCAGAAGGTATTGCGAATAAGGCAAAAGAAATCCTGAAATAGGGGACAGGAGAGAGGACATGGCAGAGAGCTATATTATCAGTATTGATCAGAGTACGCAGGGAACAAAAGCGCTGCTTTTTGATCAGGACGGCATGCTGTTTCAGAGAAAAGATCTCCCGCATAAGCAGATCATCAATGAAAAAGGATGGGTTTCTCATGATCCGGAAGAAATTTACCAGAATACCGTACAGGTGGTGAAAAATCTGGTAGAGGCGTCCGGAATTTCAAAGGAGAGCGTCAAAGGAATCGGAATCAGCAATCAGAGAGAAACTTCTCTTGTCTGGGAAAAAGAGACCGGAAAAGCAATCGCGCACGCTGTTGTCTGGCAATGTGCAAGGGCCGCTGAAATCTGCCGCCGTGTGGAGAAAACAGGGGCGGCAGAGATGATCCGGAAAAAGACAGGGCTTGCGCTTTCGCCGTATTTTCCGGCTTCGAAACTGGCATGGCTGAAAGAAAATGTAGAAGGTGCAGAAGCACTGGCAAAGAAACATGCGCTGTGTTTCGGAACAATCGATACCTGGCTTGTATACCGGATGACACATGGAACGTCTTATAAAACGGATTACTCCAACGCATCCCGCACCCAGTTGTTTGATATTTTTGAGCAGAGATGGGATGAAGAAATCTGTCAGTTATTTGGACTGGATGCACAGGATCTGGCAGAAGTATGTGATTCGGACAGCTGTTTCGGAGAGACAGATCTGGATGGATTTTTTGAAAAACCAGTTCCGATCCAGAGTGTACTGGGAGATTCCCATGGAGCACTGTTTGGGCAGGGGTGTCTGGAAAAAGGAATGATCAAGTCCACGTATGGAACCGGATCATCTATTATGATGAATATCGGGGAGACACCGGTGCTGAGCACGCACGGTGTAGTAACTTCTCTTGCATGGGGAATGCAGGGGAAAATCAACTATGTGCTGGAAGGAAATATCAACTACACGGGAGCAGTCATTACATGGCTCAAGGATGATATGGAACTGATTCAGTCGCCGGCAGAGACGGAAGAACTCTGCAGAAAGGCAGAAGCAGACGACAGTCTGTATTTTGTTCCGGCATTTACAGGACTTGGAGCTCCGTACTGGAACAGTGAAGCGAAGGGCGCTTTAATCGGCATTACAAGAACGACAAGAAAGGCGGAAATGGTGTGCGCAGGAGTAGAATGTATCGCATACCAGATTGCAGATGTGGTAAATGCGATGAGTCAGGATGCAAAAACCGAGATTCAGGAGCTGCGAGTGGACGGTGGTCCGACCAGAAATCAGTATCTGATGCAGTTCCAGAGCGATATCCTGAATCGAAAGGTGCTTGTGCCGGATGCAGAAGAGCTCTCCGGGATTGGAGCTGCTTATGCAGCCGGAAGAGGACTGGGGCTGTATGGAGATGAAGTGTTTACGCGTCTGAAACGTCAGGAATATGCGCCGAAGATGTGTGAAGAAATAAGAGTGCGAAAGTACAATGGATGGAAAGACGCTGTAAAAAGCGTATTAAAGTAAATGCTTGCGAACTTCAGAAGGTGTGTATGCAGTAAATCGTAATAAATATGGGAAATTCGGATTTCATTGACGTATTGAAGAAACGAAATTCCCATATTTTTTTGAAGAATCGGCAGAAGTGCTCTTTGAAAAAGTCAATATCGACTTAAAATAAGTTAAAAAGGCTCTAGTATAACGAATATTAAATAATTGCTATATTAAATTGATACTGCTTCCTCTTCACTGATTTCATCCATTTTATACTTCCAGTGATAAACCACGGGTTCACGGTTCACTTCGTCAAAGTACTTGTAAATTCGTTCTTCCAACTCCTGTTTGGTATTGACACGAATTCCTCGAAGCATCTGTCTGGTCATCTTGCTGAAGAAGCTTTCAATCATGTTTAACCATGAGCCATGTTTTGGTGTAAACACAAATTTAAAACGTCCCTTTGGCATAGTATCCAGAAAGCGCCGTGTTTCTTTGGAAGTATGTGCAGAATGATTATCCAGGATGATCCGAATGGTATCCTGTGATGGATATTTTTTGTCCAGTATCTTTAAAAACTCAATAAAATCAGAACTCTTATGGGTCTCACTTACTAACGGAATTGCTTCTCCAGTGAGTAAATCAATGCCAGCCAGTAAAGAGAGCGTTCCCAGACGTTTGTATTCTGCATCACGATATACTTCCCCATGTTCTGATGTCGGGCGTAAATCCGGTACCGTATTGGAGATTGCCTGAATGCCCGGCTTCTCATCATACGATACCGTAATCGTCAGTTTATAATCGTCTGGAACAATGAGATCACCATTTTCATCAAACTGCATTTCAATCTGCTTATAAACCAACAGAACCTCATGCATTTTTGATTCAAAATCAGGATCCCGTTTTTCACAGTAATATTTGATTTTAAAGGGTTTCATATCCTGTTCCTTAAGAAATTTCTGGATATACGGTTTGGTAACGGTTGAAAGCCTTGGATATCCCGCTTCTTCTGCATGTTTCTGAATGTATTTGTGGAGAGAGGTCAACGTCCACAATTCCTGTGCATAACCGAGTTCTGTCGGTCTCTGACACGCAATATGAATCATCCATGCTTTTGCATCATCAGTGATTTCCGATGGACGTCCAGGACGCTGAACATCAAACAGTGCAGCATCTAAACCGCCTTTCTGAAACTTCGAAATACAAAGGCGTACCGTTGCGGTACTAATGGCAAGTTTATCAGCAATTTGCTGGAATGTCATTCCATCGGCTTTATATAAAAGGATTCTGGCACGGTCCACAACTTGTGCCTGAATGGTTCTCTTTTTGGATAATGCTTTAAGGTAATCTCTGTCTTCATCTGACAGAGGAAGATATGTTTTTCTCATAGTGTTCATCCTTTCTTAGATAACACTATTTTACCATACATTATCCTCAAAATATATAGTAGAAATTTAATTTATTCTATACTAGTATCTTTGGAAAATACACCATATAATATACTTGTAAAGAGAAAAAGAGATAAAAAAGGATTAGGTGAGGAATATGAACAATACAGTAGTATTGAAAGACAGAGCATATGTCGAGAAGAAGCAGAGTAAGAAAACATGGATGGACAGAGTGAAAAAATATTTTCAGGAAAACAGAGAAACGATCATAGCAGGACTTCTCTCTATGAATGGTGATGTAAATGCGTATCGCATGTTGGAGTGGAAAGATAAATAATGGAATATACAGTTGGCAAATAATGCTCCGGGGTCGAGAGAGACTTACGGAGTTTTTTAATGGTTTTATTTAGGGATAAAGGAATTGTTTTTCATTGGCTGATGTCGTATAATAGCACAAAATGTAGTAATCTGAAGGGGTGGAGTGTATGGAAAAGGATATGACCGTTGGGAATCCAACGAAGATGATACTGAATTTTACGATTCCTCTTTTTATAGGAAATGTATTTCAGCAATTGTATAATATGGCAGATACAATCATCGTCGGAAAATTTGTAGGGGCAAATGCGTTGGCGGCAGTAGGGTCTACAGGAACGATCATGTTTTTGATCATTGGTTTTCTGCAGGGGATGACTGCCGGATTTACAGTGCCTACTGCACAGAAATTCGGAGCCGGAGATATGAGATCCGTTAGAAAAACAGTAGGTTCAGCTGCGATCCTGTCGCTCATCGTGTCAGCGATCATGACTGTGATCAGCATGGTGGGAATGAGATGGTTGCTTCATTTTATGAATACGCCGGATAATATTTTTGACGATGCTTATCGGTATATTATGGTGATCTGTGCAGGGATTTTTGCGCAGGTGTTATATAATCTGCTGGCAAGTATTCTGCGTGCGCTGGGAAACAGCAAGACACCGCTTTATTTTCTGATCCTGGCTGCGGTTTTGAATATTATTCTGGATCTGGTATTTATTATTGTGTTCCATATGGGAGCGGCAGGCGCGGCTTATGCAACTGTGATCGCACAGGGCATCTCAGGAGTGTTATGTCTGGTTTATATCATCAGAAAGGTTCCGATTTTAAGACTTACAAAAGAAGACTGGAAATTGGATGGAACATTGGTGAAGATCCAGTTTGGAATTGGATTTCCGATGGCGTTTCAATATTCCATCACGGCGATCGGCGCAATGATGATGCAGTCTTCTCTGAATATCCTGGGTTCCGTGGCGATTGCAGGATTTACGGCAGCCAGCAAGATCGAGCAGCTGGTAACACAGGCGTATGTGGCGCTGGGAACGACGATGGCAACTTATTGTGCCCAGAATATGGGGGCAGGAAAGATTCTCAGGATCCGACAGGGATTTAAAAGCGCGACATGGATGGGCTTTGCATATGCCGTTGTAACGGGGATATTTGTGATGTTTGCAGGCAAATATCTGACGCCATTATTTCTGTCAGAAAATCTGGGGCAGATCATGGGATATGTGGATATTTATCTGAAATGTGTCGGACTGTTTTTTATTCCGCTTACTGTGGTGAATGTGTATCGAAATGGAATCCAGGGCATGGGATTTGGAATTCTTCCAATGATGGCCGGGGTGGCAGAACTGATCGGAAGAGGTGTAGTTGCCATCGGGGCGGCACACTATAAAAGTTATGTGGGAGTATGTCTGGCAAGTCCTGCGGCATGGGTGCTGGCAGGCGGGCTGCTGCTTGTGATGTATTTTCATATCATGAAGAGGTACACGGAGGATTTGAGCGGCCAGAAGTAGAAAGAATTACGAAAGAGGAAAAAGATGCGCGGCAAAAGAGAAAGAGCCAAAACAGTAAAGTATATATGGAGCGGACTTTTATTTCTGGCGGTCAGTGGCATTTTGACACTGATCGCAAGAATCAGTCTGTCATTTTCGGAATGGTATTCTACTTATATTTACAAAGGCCTGGTGTCTGTGATCGGGCGGTTGTTTGGGAAAGTTCCATTTTCGTTTGTGGAGCTGAGTCTTTATGTTGTGATTTTTTTGATGATTGGAACTGGAATCCATGCAGCTTTCGAGTCCAGGAAGGCAGGAAGAAAAGCAATTTGGCAATGGCTTGCGGGATTGTTTTTGGGCGGCTGTATTATGCTGCTTGTATTTGTGATCAACTGCGGCATCAATTATCATAGAGAATCTTTTTCGGAAAAATCCGGGCTCAAAATACAGACGTATTCGGTGAAAGACTTGCAAGCAACCTGTCAATGGCTGACAGAAGAGGTCAATCGTCTGAGTACACAGGTAGAGAGAACTGAAAACGGAGAGCTGCAGCTGCCGGAGGAGATACGACAAGAAGCAGTCCGGTCCATGCAGGCACTTGGCAGGCAGTATCCTGCGCTTCAGGGATATTATCCGAATCCCAAGCCGGTGCTGGTTTCAGAAATCCTGTCATATCAGAAACTGATGGGAATTTATGCGCCATTTACGATCGAGGCAAATTATAATCAGGATATGCCGTCATATGATTTTCCGTTTACCATGTGTCATGAATTGTCTCACTTACGAGGATTTATGCAGGAGGAAGAAGCCAATTTTATTTCATTTCTGGCATGCAGGGAGTCAGACATGACAGAATTTCAGTACAGTGGAACGCTGTCTGCGTGGGAGTACGCCATGAATGCTCTATACAGGGCAGATCCAAAAGTGTGGCAGGAAGTAAGAGAAGGTCTGAGCAAAGCGGCAGAACCGGATTTGCGGGCAGACGATCAGTTTTGGTCAGAATATGATGGGAGCGTGGCAGAAGTGGCGAATATGGTGAATGACATGTATCTGAAAGCAAATGGACAAAAGCAGGGTGTCAAAAGTTACGGGAAAATGACGGATCTGTTGGTTGCTTATGATCAGAGTCTTTGAAAAGAGTGAAAAAGTGATTTGAAAACGGAATATTTTGGGTTTAGGAACATAGAATAGAAGTGTAGAAAAAGTAAAAGAAAAAAAGAATAAAAAAATTGGTGGATTCCAAAAACAACTTGAACTAAAAAAGTTCAAGTTGTTTTTTTTGTGCATAATGCACAAAGAGGAAGGAGAGGAAAATGACAAACCGAGAGTTGTTCAGAGTAAGCAAAAAGAGATTATGTGAATTAACCAGTCAGTATTACGAGCCGGTAACATTGAAAGAGGTAGCATATGAAAAAGTTTCCAAGCACTTTGGATATTTTCTATTTTTTATGAATCAAAATCAGCATGAGGTAAAAGTGTATTTTGACAGGTATAGAGATACAAATATCCTTCGGATTGAGTGTAGGCAAGAAGCTTTTGAGAAAATGTATCATCCATCTGATCAAGAACTTATAACCTTCGGATTGATTAGAAAAGAAAAGTATGAGCAACTCTGCAGATGTGCATAAGGGGGGAAAAGCATGTATGATCGGGCGAAAGAACAACAAAAAGAAATTGCAACAATAAAGGAGAGAACCATACACCTGAATCTTTCAGATGCAGATTGCAAGAGAATCTCAACGTATGCAGCCAAAGCAAATATCACAGTATCACAATTACTGGAAAGTTTTATCGGAGATCTGGTAAATGGGACGTATACCAATGGAAGTGATGAAAGAGATTATGCCCAAGAATGGTTTGAACGCTGTGGTTATGGCATGAATTCTGAGAAAACATTTTTAAGGTATATATTGGAAGAAGGGGCTGATGTGGAGTTTTTGCTGAATGGTTTAGAAGGTATAAAGAAAAGTAAAGAACTGATACAAATGCTAACAGAGGAGTTACAAAAAGAAATTGACCGTCAGCGAGAAAATCCTGAATATCAATACGAATGGGCAGAAGAGGATAAAGAATGTATTCGAACGGAGCAGGAAGAGTTGGATGCAGCGATTCTGTCTGTGAAAGAGTGGTGGGAAGAGTATCAGGCATGGAAAAAGCAAAAAAACTGGTGGGATGTTGGAGAAGATACTGCGGAACGAACATTTGATGAAGAACTGACAATCATCCAGGAATGGTGGAATACATACCGAAGTCTTTTAGGAACTGAAACAGAATAAGTAAGATGTTCCGAAATTCGGAACATAAGATATGAGGAGAAAATACATGATAAAAATTTTATACGAAGACAGAAAAATTATTGAAGAAATGTACAATAGTCAGATGCCGATTAACAGGATTGCGGACAGGATAAATGTTGCCAGATCTACACTTTATCGAGAATTGCGAAGAGGAGGGGTGACAGAGCCATCCGATTTGTATTCTGCTGATTTGGCACAGAAGAATACGAAACAGAGGAAATGGTTTTGAACAGTAAACGGTAGAAGTGAGAGAAAGTCGGAGTGTCAGGCAAATGAAGATAAGCGAGGAACGGATTAAATGGGTATTACGTGATTATGAGGGTGTTCTGAAATACTGTGATGCCAGGTATGCGAATTATCGTAGAAGTTATATCTGTGAGAAACAGGAACTGCAAAATTTTGTACTGCCAAAGATAGACTTTGAACCACGGAGCAGTAGTGGAGGGGACAAGCGAGATTTATCGGATTTATATGAAAGTTGGACGGAACGCCAGAAGAAGTTTCAAAAGGAACTGATCAATCTGATGTTTGAAGTCGAAAAAGAGCGAGAGGAAATACATCGTATCTGGCTGTGTTTTCAGATGCTGCCTAAAAAAGAATATGAAATTTTGCAAAAGCTGTATGTAGACCACCGTCCTTACAAAGAAGTAGAACTGGACAGTGGGATCAGTCATCGAGCCTTTGAAAGGATCAGAAAACATGCAGTCGAATTGATCCAGAAAGCCTATGAAAGCAAATGGAAAAAAGAAAAGTTGTTGGTTTATGCAAAAAATGAAAAAGAGCACAGACAGCAGAAGATAGAAGAGGAACCCTATCAGCAGATGGACTTATCCAGTTTTATAGATACGGGGAAGAATCATGTTCCGGATTTCGGAACAAATAAAGGATAAAAGAAAGGATGTTCCGAAATTCGGAACAAAAGGTGAAGAGCATGAAACGATTTGTGATCGGAAATTTAAAGGGCGGCGTTGGGAAAACAACAACAGCGGTGAATCTGGCATACAGTATGGCAAAGTTAGGCAAAAAGGTTTTAGTTTTGGATGCAGATCCTCAAACCAATCTGACCCCGTTTTTTATCAAAGTAAACGCAAACGGACACACGATCAAAACAGTGCTGCAACATCCAAACCTGGTGCGCAGTGCCATTTACCGGACACGATATGCAAACATCGACATCATTAAAGGGAGTACAGATTTAGTAGAAAATGATGCATATGATACCAATGCTCTTTTGAAGGCACTGATGCAGATTCAGGATCGATATGACGTTTGCATTATGGATACCAGACCGGCCATGGAATTGATTACGACAAGCGCACTTTATGCGGCAGATGTCCTGATCACGCCGGTTTGTCTGGATAAATTTTGTCGGGACAACCTCCTTCTGGTAGAAGATAAATACCATCATTTACAAGAACAGGGGGTGGGCGTAGAATGGAAGATCTTTGCAAATAAAGTGGAAAATAAGCGAGCACAGAAGCATACCTACATCGACATGGTGGAACGGCATTGCTGGCCGTTTATGGAAACCTGTATCAGTAAGGGGGCTGTTGTGGAAAATGCACTGGAATACTATAAGCCAGTTATGAAGCACCGTTCCAAAAGTCAGGTGGCACTTGATTTTATGGATCTGGCCATGGAGTTACAGGAGGTGTAAGGGATGGCAAAGATCAGTAATATTTTCAAAGAAGAAACAAAAAAAGCAGACTTACATCCCAAGAGAGTTACCCATTGGATTCATTATACCAAGCTGAAAGATAACCCTGCCCAGTACCGTTATGGAAAAACGATGCAGGAGCGGGAAGAACTAAAAGGGGAAGTCCGCAGGAAAGAGGAAGCCCTGGCGGATCTGATTGAAGCGGATGGGGAAGTGATACAGGATCTTCTGGTTAGAAAAATTGACACCGATGAATATGAAATCATTGCCGGACATCATCGAAGAAACGCCTGTAAGATTCTAGTGGAAGAACGGAATCAGGAAAGTTATGCCATGCTTCCCTGTATCATTCGGAACCTTTCAGATGTACGGTCTGAATTTACCTGCTATTCCTCCAATGGATATGCAGCAAAAACGGATTATGAAATTATGTGTGAACTGGAAGGAATGAGTCATCTGTTGAGGACTTATCCGGAAGAATTTCCGAATCTTCCAGCGGGAAGGCTTGCAGATAAGTTGGCAGCGCAGCTACAGATGTCCAAAAGCACAATTGGAGAATATCGGACGATCGCAAATAATCTGGGAGAAAAGGGGATGCAGGCCTTTCAGGCAGGGAAATTGAAAAAAAGTGCAGCTGTGGAACTGGCAACCTTACCGGAAGAAGAGCAGGAAGAACTCTTAAAACAAGGGATTGTAAATCACAAAGAAATTAAAGCCTACAAAAAAAGTAAGGACGTTCCGAAATTCGGAACAATGGAACCTCCACTCCTACAATTTGAAACCGAACAGGAATGGAAAGATTTCTTACTGAAATATCCAAGCTGGACAGTTGTAAACAAAAATAAAATGACAGAAGAAATTCTTTACGAATACAGACTGGTCAATGGAACAAGGATTTTGGTACGGGAGTTTCCCTATACATCCGGAGAGAAAACCATTTCCTATCAGGAGTGGTATCTGTGGAGACCAGAGATCCGGCATTTCCGTAATGCAAGGGTAAGGTTGGAAGACATCATAGATTATATGCGAAAGGAAAATGAGTGAAGTAATGCTGTTCCGAAATTCGGAACAGTAAATCGCTCAGATATAAATGAATCGAAAAGATAAATCATGTTTAGAAATTTGGAACAGGAGGAACAAAGGCGTTGCAAGTGGATATTTTTCATAGAATGTTTGAATTTTATACCACATCGTACACCCATTTTGAGAATAGAGCAGAAGATATTTTGATTTACCTTGAAGAGATGGGGGATTGTGTCAAAAAAGAAATCATCCAGGAAGATACTTTATATACGCAAGAATGCGACATGTATCATTTTGAATCAAAGTTTGCAAGGCAATGTCAGGAAAGAATCAGGGCAGAAAGAGGGTATCATTTCCAGATTACAGAAGAGCAGGAAGAGGAGTATTTCTCCCATATTGTTGATGCAGATGTATTGTTTTGCGTTATGTATGCACATTGGATTGGTTTGGACAAAGGAAAAATCAATTGTATAAAGAAAGCAAAGACTGAAAAAACAGCAAGAAAGAGGTTGAAAGAGTCTTTGCCAATTGAAAATATTTATTATATTGATTCCCCAGAAGGAGAGGTGACTGCCTATAAACTAGAAGAAGGTATCTTGGTAACGGAGAGTGGAGAACGATATGAAATTGTGTAGAAATTATTAAAGTTTAGTAATCATTATGTACGAACTGTTATAAAGGGTTGTACTAAAATAGCTTTTTTCTTGATTTTTTATTTCAGCTGTAAAGATAATTCCACAGCAATATTCAGTGGGAGTTTTATACTCCGATGGAAGATGTCCATACACTGGCAATGTGACAAAAATACGTCCTAAAAATTTATTGGTTTCTATATGACGGAGAAGAAGGCGAAATTTTTGAGATTTCTTATCATACTCCCATTTAATTTTTGCTTTTCCGTAGAAATATTTATAACAATTATAATCCTCTTCTCGAAAAGGGAGATCAATACGTTTTCGCCCCATACGTTTGTTTCGTGACGAATGAGAAGCGTGTGTAGTGGTAGAGGAAGTTTTTGAAGTACTGGAACTATGATGAACAGGGATATGTTTTGAATGAGAGACAAATAGAGAACAAAGTACGCTTTGCATCTCTCTCTGAATAATTGTTATATTTTGATCGTTTTCTACAAAGATTTTTGCTGCTTTCCGAGAGCGTTCGTCTTGTTGTAAATCACAATTTTCATGGTGCTTGGCCTTTGGGTAGGCTCGGAAGTAAGGAACTACAGCATTGATATATGATAGTTGCGCTAAATGACATTCAGGGCAAAAAAAGGAGAATTTATAATTTTCTATATAGGCACGTGGATCTTGATTATAGATAGTTTTGATAGTTTCGATAGAAAGAGTTTCATTGTCATAGATACTATAAGCTTCTTCAAATTTCATAAGTATAATCCCTTCGTTTATATTTTAAGAAAATTATACTTCAATAATTAAAAGTAATCAAGGAGATAACGATAAATGAGGAATAAAAAGATAAAAGAAATTATGAAAGAACGAAATATAACGCAATACAGATTGTCGAAACTGTCAGGCGTAAGTGAAGGGAATTTATCGGTAATGTTAAGGAATGAAAACTGTGACCCGAGGATAAGTACAGTTATGGCTATTGCGAAAGCCTTAAAAATAGAAGTCACAGAAATTTTATGATTTGTTAGAAAAAAGATGAAGTAGGCACAAGGAATACTGTTCCGAATTTCGGAACAACAGAATAAGGAGAAAAAAATGAGAGATCCATTGTATTTTTATGGAGATGAACCATATGAAGCAGATGAAAATGCAATACTGATTCCAAAGGAATTGGTATTTACAGAAGCATTTGCAAAGCTACCAGGAGACGCACAGATCTTATATTTTGTAATGTTGGAGTATCTGAATGATGCAGAAGAGAAAGGGTGGATTGATGAAGAAGGAAAGCTCTATATTGAGTTTCCAATCCAGGAGATTATGAATCTACTCCATTGCAGCGAAAGAAAAGCAATCCGGTTATTGGAAGAATTGGATGAACAAAAAGGGCTTGGGTTGATCAAGAAAAAAACACAGGGTGGCAAGAAACCAAACAGGCTGTATTTAAAGCCACTTGCAAAGGTGTTAAAGGAACTGAAAGAAAAGTAATGTTCCGAAATTCGGAACGGAACAGGAGCAGATATGGAGAAACTATCAAAGCGCACGAGAAAAAGACTTTTCAAGTTATTGACAGCAATGGGGATGTTTGGACTGATGGCAGTATGGGATTGGGCAATTCCGCAAAATACAGCATGGAAATTGGTGGTCAGTATGCTGTTAGGCGGCACAGGTCTTTTTATCAGTATCCGGCTTTTGAGTAATTCTGACGTACAAGAGAAACAACAGGGAAGAGAGGAATAAGGCATGAAACGACGACTGTATTATTATGGGGAAGATGTTCTGAGTAAATCTTTTTTGATATTGCCAAAGGAGTTGGTATTTACCGAAAGTTTGGCAAAAATGTCAGCAAAATCAAAGATTCTGTATTGCGTGCTTCGGGAACGGCTCATATTGTCTGCCAGAAATAATTGGAAAGATGAAAATGGAAGAATCTATCTTATTTACTCTATTGAGAAAATGGCACAGGATTTATTTTACAGCAGAGCCACGATTATGCGTATGATGGATGAATTGGAAAATCTGGGATTGATAGAAAGACGGAAACAAGGTCTTGGAAAGCCCAATTTAGTATATCTGTGTAATTCCGAAACCATTGCAGAATTATTGTCCGGAGCAGACATTGAGATTGAGGAATGGGAACAGGGTGAAACAGAGCATCGGTTGACCTGTCAGATTTGCAACCCGGAATATACAGTTATTGAAGATGTGACAGAAACAATGGAAATTCAGGAAGAATCTGCTGTTTCGGATGTGACCTGCCAGATTTGCAACCCGGAGGAAAGTAGAATAGAACAGCAAGAACAGATAGAATCCGAAGATTGTGCAACCGATCAGCAGTATCAAAACTGGCAGTCCCAAAATCAAAATGACCCGATGACCTGCCAGATCTGCAACTTCCAGAAGTATCAGGACTGCAACCCTAATAATACTGAGTATAAAAATAATAATAGAGATAAACATCTATCTATCCTGTATACAGTAAATCATTCAAGAGTACAGGATCGATGGATGGATCGAGACTGTGTAGAAGCATTTTTCCGGAAGAAGTGGGAATATGATGTTTTGCTGCAAGACGGAGCAGATGCAGACTTGTTGTCAGTACTGCTTGCTGTAGCAGTGGACACGTGCAGCCGAAAGAGTACTACAATTCACCGATTTGGAAGACGGGAATATACAACAGCAGAACTGCGGACACAATTTTCTAAACTGACCATGTCACATATCCAATATGTGTTATATTCCCTGGGGCAGACAACCACCCGGATCCACAATATCCGAGCCTATCTTCTAACCAGTCTGTATAATGCGCCGGATACCATGACCTTTTATTACAGCTGGAAAGTCTACGAAGATTTGGGATATCAGCCGGTTTCAAATTTTGGAAATAATGATAAATCGGATCCGTTCCGAATTTCGGAACATAGATTTTTTGCCAGGAGTGCAGAAAGGAAACAGTATGTGTGGAGGTGAAAAGGATGAAATGTCCATTTTGTGGTTCCAACAGAGGGTATTACCAGATTGAAAGAGTACATAGGGCGTTGCTGTTTGATTTTGACGGCGAACCGATCGGAGGAACAGAAGATGTTACAGATTATGCAGGACGCAGGAAACAGTGTATCGATTGTGACAAGATACTCCCGAGGAAACTGTTTGAGGAAATGATGGAATAGTAAATCATTGTTCCGAATTTCGGAACAGGAAGGAGAATTATGGGAAAAATAGAACCAGAAAAAGAAATAAAAAAAGTGGTTATTTGCTATGAGGACGGAGAAGAGAAAGAACTGGTATGCATCATAGAGGGGATGATGGAGTTGGGAGACCGCCTGGGAATGTTTTCTCCAGCAAAAGAAATACAGGAAGGAGAAGAGGGAAACCGTGAAAGAAAAAGAAGTTAGGTGCACTCCGGAAGAATTGAAGGAACTGATAGAAAATCTGGAAGAAGGGCAGATCCTGGAGGTGACGTTTGATGCCGAATAAAGGATTGGACGTTGTGCAGGTAAAGTTGGTCATGGATAAAACCTTGTACAGTGAAGAACAGTTATCCTCTCCGGATCAGGTCGTACAGTTTATGAGAAAAGAGTTGTCAGAGTATGACAGGGAAGTATTCTGCATTTTGAACTGTACAACGAAAAGCCAGGTAATCAACATGAATATCGTCAGCATGGGAACGATCAATGCGTCCCTGGTAACAGGACGGGAAGTGTTTAAAAGTGCAATCCTTTCCAATGCGAGCTATGTCATCCTGTTACATAATCATCCGTCTGGTGATCCGCAGCCGAGTCACCATGATTTTCTGGTTACATCAAAATTGTGTGCGGGTGGAAATATTTTAGGAATTGACGTGTTGGATCATATCATTGTAGGTGGGCGTACAGGAAAGTATCATTCCATGGCAAAGGAGGGCGAACTGGAAAATTTGCGGACAAAACTATTGGAATCGGCAAAAGCTGTAGCAGAACCCCTGTTTCAGAGGACTGGGAAAGAAAAGCACAGAATCAGGAGGATATGAGAATAGCACCGTTCCGAAATTCGGAACAAGTGGAAGGACTTGAAAATATTTTCGATAGGTGAGAGCAAAAGAAAGGATGGAATGATGGAAAAAGAAAGCAACTTCCGAGAAACATGGAAAATGCGAATATGGATGTTTTTGAAAATGGTGAATTGGATTTGCAAAAAGTATTGCGGATTTGTTGCAGTAACGGGATGTTTTTTCGGAACAATTGAGCTGTACGTGATGACAACAGATCCAATATTGACAACAGAAGTTCCAGTTCAGATATCCATAGCTCAGAAAGACTATGAAATGTTATTGACAGGGATATTTATTATAGGTGCTACAATCTATATTTTATTTATGATAGGATATAGGGAAATTTGTTGTAGGAACAAGTTTTCAGTAGAGGTTTCCTTATTGGAAATATTTTATTTGCTCCTAATTGTAGTATTGTTTATGAAATTTCATCTGTGGAAGGATCTGTATACGATTGCTGGTTATGCGGCGCTTTTCCTGTTCGTTTTTTCAGGCGTGGAAACAGTACTACAGACCCAAAAAACTAAGGGAGAAAATGCAAAACCTGATGATTACAAGGAAAATTAAGTTTGTTCCGAAATTCGGAACATCGCAAATAACAGGGGGATATGATTCCGGAAAGGCTCAGATGTAGAGGAGAAGTGAAGTATGCAAAAACGTAAAAAGGATAGAAAATCAATGTCATTTTTTCAATATATCACGAAAAAAATAAGGCTTAATAAGAAAGTGGAAACGAAAGAGAAAAAAGGAACCGATGATGGCAGAGTAGGAAGAGATTACGGAATATCTGAACAAGTATGATTTCTAGCTCTTAGAAATGTTGGCTTTGAAAGACTTGAATAATCCATATGCTTTGGATAAAATAGTGGTAGAATTATCGAGAAAAAAGGAGACGGTTTTATGTCATACTATGTATCTGGCTACTATCAGGAAAAAGCAATTTTGAAAAAGGAAGGACAGCTGTTTTTCCTAAAATGCGAGGAAGCGGACGCACCGACTGGTACAATGGTGCAAGGAAACACGGCCAGATTGATAACGGAACTTCCAGAAAAGGAACAACAGGAAATTCGTCAGATTTATGCGAGTTAAGAAAGGAAAAAGAAGATGATTCAAGATAAATTCTCAATGGAGCAACAAGACAATATTTTTTATGCAAAGCGAAACATTGTAGATAGTATTTATTCCCAGTCAAAATTAGAAGGAATTGCGGTTACCTTTCCAGATACACAGGAAATCTATGAGGGACGTAGCGTTGCCGGATTAAGTGTGGAAGATATCGTAAAAGTAAATAACCTAAAACATGGATGGGAATTTTTGTTTGATACGGTAGGTTATCCATTAGATTTGCGTTATGTGCGTCAATTAAACAAAGAGATCGGAGCAGGGATCGTAACAAATGCTGGGGATTTGAGAAATTCAGATGTCAGTATTGGTGGAACATCTTGGAAGCCAGAGATTCCAATTTATGAAAAAATAGAATCGGAGATTCAGGCGATTATGAATGCAGATCTGTCCGTGACTGAAAGAGCGATTACGATCATGCTTTATATCATGCGTTCCCAGATGTTTTTTGATGGAAATAAGCGGACGGCGCAGCTTGCAGCCAATCAGATCATGATTCAAGGCGGTGCAGGTGTTCTCCGTATTCCGGTAGAGTGTCAGAAGGAATTTTTCGCAAAGCTGATTGGATATTATGAAACAGGGGATATGAGAGAAGTGAAACGCTTTGTTTATGATACATCCATTGATGGATTTGTAAAGAAACAGACAGAACAACCGGAAATATCTGCAGAGATGTTCCGAAAAGCGGTTCAGGAAAAACGGTTCCGGAAGTAAAGTTTGCGGACTCAGGGTAACCTAAAGTAACGTAAAGTAACCTAGAATGCACCTTGCAAAGGTGTTATACTAAAATTGTCAGAAAAGGAGATCTCAATGGAAACAAAGGAATATTATGAAATCAATCTTCCGGGATATCTGCAGCATGATTTAGATGCGATGAAAGAAGGAAAATGGCCGTATGACTGCCTGTGGGGAGAATTGTATGGTTCCATCAACTGTGCATTTATAGATGGGGATATTACAGAAGACCATGCCTGGTATTTGCGGGAAAAATATTTGGATATGGAAAGAGTCCGATCTTCTGACAAGATGGATTCCAAGTGGACGCAGGGTAACGTAAAGTAACCTAGAAAGCACCTTACAAAGGTGATATACTAAAATTGGAAAAAAGGAGATGACAGGATGGAATCGGATTCAATTTTTCATAATCCCTATATAGAAAAACTGTTATCCGCAGAAATAAGGCTTTGGGAAATTCCCAAAGAGGAATTGCGAGGGTCTATGGCATGGGAAATTTATCTGTCGGCCTTCCGGGCGGACAGAGCATTGTCGAAGTCCCATTATGAAACGGATTTATGTTTATTAAAAGAAGAAATAGAACAGGCGAGAAAAACAACAGATTTTAGTTTTACACATTGTCTGGAACGGTTGTATGAAGATAAGAGGTCAGAGTATGAACTGGTGTATCGATTAAAGAAGGATCCTATGTTAGAAATAAAGCCGACATCCAGAAAGGTCAGTATTTTTCAATATCTGCGGATGAAAAAACGGCTTTAAGGCGGACGCAGGGTAACCTAAAGTAACGTAAAGTAACCTAGAAAGCACCTTGCAAAGGTGGTATACTAAAATTAGAAAAGTATAGAAAAGGAGCGAAGAGGAATGAAAGAAATGTGGAAAAAATACAAACGACAGATCCAGATTACAGGGGGACTCTGTTTGATCACAGCATTGGGGATTGGCGGATATGTAGTTGCGAATCAGGATGCAGATGTACAGACAAAGGTAGAGGCAAAACAGGAGACACAGTCCTCCAATCAGAAGGTTGCAAAAACGAATTCGAAGGATACATCTTCTGAGAAGAAAATGGATACGAAACAGGAGGCTGAAAAAAAGACAGACACAAAGTCTGAAAAGACAGCGGAAAAAAAGGAAACCATAGCGAAAAAGTCAGAAAATTCTGACAATAAGAAATCTACAGAAAAGGCGGATAAGAAAGAATCGGTAAAAGCAGAGAAAGAAACAGGAAAAACAGAATCTTCTTCCAAACCGGAGCAGAAACCGAGTCAACCGGGATCCAAACCAGAACAGAAGCCCAACAAACCACAGACGAAGCCGAGTCAGCCGGAATCTAAGCCGGAACAAAAACCGAGTAAGCCGGAACAGAAGCCGAGCCAGCCAGAGTCGAAACCAGAAAAACCACAGCATACCCACACCTGGCAGGAGAAGACCCATACAGTCAATCATCCGGAAGTGGGACATAACGAGCAGTATGTAGTGAAAGAAGCCTGGACAGAGACAGTCACAGAAGATGTCTATGATCCATGGGAGTGTTGCAACGTATGTGGTGCGGATTGTACAGCAGATCCGTGGGGACATATGTTTACACATGCTGAAAATGGTGAAGGTGGAGGATATCACACAAAGTATTATAAAAAAGTAACAAGAACGGTGGAGCATCCGGCAGAGTACGGAACACGCTATGTAGTCGATACTCCAGCCTGGACAGAGACTGTCAGTGATGGATTCTTCTGTACTGGATGTGGAGCAAAGAAATAGCAGGGAGGAGTACATATGGCAGAGAAAGAGCGAATGCAGCCATTCTGGTATCAGGGGACTCTGATTGATCCCAACGAGGAGCTGCCGTTTCCCTTAGAGCAGTTGGAAGCGGAGAACGCTTGGAATGATATGTGGGATGCCATGACAGAAGAGGAACAGGATGCTTATATGAAAGCGGAGTTTGGAACAGAACAATAAACAGAAGACAGGAAATAAAAAAGAACATTCGAAAGAGTGTTCTTTTTTTGCACCCATTTTGAAGGGAGGGAGCAAAAATGAGACGATATCGGAACCGAATCCGGATTGCGGATTCTTCCTAACAAGGGTTGTTGCAGGAAGAACAAAAAGAAAAAAGGAGGGAAACTTGCATGAAAAAATGGAAACGGATCCTGTCTGCAATTCTGGCGGTTTTGCTGTTGTCAGGAAGTATGCCTGTATGGGCGGCAGAGACAGTGGATCCTGACGAACAGGCAGGAGACATCCAGGAACTCAAAGAAAAGCTGGAAGGACTGATCCCCGAAGAAGAGCTTGGGAAGTATACAAAAAAGGAACCAATCGGAGAGGCACGTGTAGAAGGGGAAACGCAGGATCGGAGCAGCTTTTTTGCGGCAGTGGGCTCCCAGGCAACGATCCGGCCGGGAACACCCCATGCTTATGGATCCTGGAATACAACGGAATTTAGCGTACAGACGGAAACGGGTACCCATCTGGGATACTGTGCAGAACCAAACAGTCCCACTCCATCAGGCGTATTTCAGATCTCAAAGTTGAACAATGATCTGATTAAAGCAATGTTGTTGGTTTCAATCGGTGGGCCGGCATACGATGTCAGCAAGCCCTATTTTGAATCACCATCTGTGCAGGCGCACATTCCGGATATTTACGGATGTTGCCATGCAGTCATTGGCTACCTGTATGGCGGATATACCACAGGATTGAATTATAACCAGCTGGCATGGGTGTATAACATTTCCGTGGAACTGAAAGAACGGTGGGTAAAGGTTGTCCGAGATCGTGGTCTGATGGATCAGTATACCGCTTATGTTGCGTATAACGATAAACAGGATATTGTGTGGATTGAAAAAGACCAAAAAGGGAGCATCAACCTGAAAAAGGAGTCTGCCAACCCGGAATTGACAGAGGGAAACAGTTGTTATAGTAGGGAGGGTGCAATCTATGGTGCTTATAAAGAGCAGGCCTGCACCACAAAGATTGCGGATCTGACCACCGATGCGCAGGGAAACTCCAATACGGTGGAAGTGGAGGCCGGTACCTATTTTATCAAAGAGATTAAAGCCCCGAAAGGGTTTGTCCTGGATCAAAAAGTACATCCGGTTACCGTCACGGCAGGACGGACTGCGGTGGTGAAAGTGAAAGACCTTCCACAATTAGACCCGGTGGGAGTGCTGCTTGGAAAAATTGACAAGGAAACCAATCAGAACAAACCACAGGGAAGCGCCTCGTTGGAAGGGGCTGAGTTTACGGTGAAATACTATAAAACAGAACCAACGGGAACGCAGGATCCGGCAGAACAGGGAAAAGTAGCAGAGCGTCAATGGATTTTTAGGACAAATGAAAAAGGTCAGTGTAAGTTAAATCAAGACCATTTAGTATCCGGAGATGAATTTTATTTAACACCTACAGGTGCAACAACATTTCCACTGGGAGTAGTAACAGTACAAGAAACGAAAGCCCCAGAAGGCTATATTATCAATCCGGAAATATTTGTGATTCCGATTACCAGTAATAATGATGGCAGTGAGTTTATTTATACCTACAATGAGCCTAAAATTCCAGAAACCTTGCTGACACTGGATATCGTAAAAGTCTTAAAAGGAAAGGATACGCCAATCCCAGGCGTGGTATTCCTACACACGGACTCCAAAGGAAACCAGGAGGAAGTGACAACGGATGAAAAGGGACAGGCCGTGTTGAAGGGGCTGACCCGTGGCACCCATACCATTCAGGAGAAAAGCGTACCGGATGGGTATACTAAAAATCCAGGGGTCTTGAAGTTTTCGGTGGACGAAAATAACAAGATCACGTTGCTGGAAAATACAGCAACGGACAAAAATGGAAGTATGACATTTACGCTTCGTGAGGATGGAACGGCACAGCTTCACGTAGAGGACGTCCTGGCACCGTATGAACTGGTGATCCACAAGGTGAATGACCATGCAAAGGTGTTGGAAGGGGCAGAGTTTACCCTCTATACAGACAAGGAGTGCAAGCAGGAATTGCAGAAAGCGACCAGTGGAAAAGATGGAATCCTGCGGTTTCAGGATCTGGAAGTGGAAAAGAAATATTATCTGAAGGAGACCAAAGCACCGGACGGTTACCGGATCCCGGTGAATTCGGACGGCACGGATATCGTGTATGAGATCTACACCAAAAGTGATCCACAGAAAGATCTCTTTGAATACTATGTGAATGGGAAGAAGTATACAGATGCAACTGGAGACTTTGCAATCACGGGAACGAAAGCAGACCGGGAAGTAAACCTGAAGGTGGTCAATCCGATCGGAATGAAGATGCCGGAGACGGGAAGCCCATGGACAGCGGGGATCCTACTGGCAGGAGTTGGAGTAATCGTGGCAGGATATGTGATGATGATAAGAAAGGGGAAACAAGAAGATGAAGAGAAGTAAAGTGTGGATGTTAGCAAGTATCTTAGCATTGGGTGGAATGAGTATGAGTACCGTAGGAACTCCGCTTTTGACGGTACAGGCTGCGGAAGAAGCAACTGTGGCAGCAAAGGAATATACCACCCAGGGAGGAATCGCCAACATGGGAAGCGGCACGGCAAACATTACCATCAAAGGGAATGAAGGCCAGACTCTGGTAGGAAAGAAATTCCATGTATACAAGCTGTTCCTGGCACAGAATGCACAGGGCATGGAATCCATCAATTATACCTTTAACCCTACCTACGAACAGGCATTAAAGAACGTGGCAGCAAAGGCCCTGTCAGTTCCGGTGGATGATGTGACAGAATATATGGTCATTGACTACATCCAGTCTCTGAACTCCTACAAGGTGGAAGGAGCACAGACAGAACAGGAACTGGAAGGGCGTTACAGTAAGTTCCGTTACTTTGTAGAAGATCTGCGAAATGAAATCGAAAAACAGGGCGTACAGTCTGATGTGGTGAATATCAAGGATGTAAAATCCGACAATTCCGTCCAGTTGACCGGACTGGAGTTTGGGTATTACCTGGTAGATGAGATTACGGATGTGGAAGGCACTCATTCTGCAGGTTCCCTTTGTATGGTCAGTACGGCAAATCCAAGTGCAGAGATGCAGATCAAATCCGATTATCCAAGTGTGATCAAAAAAATTCAGGAGGACGATCTGCCTCAGAATATTCCGGATAAAAACGGCTGGAATGATATTGGGGACTATGAAATCGGACAAACTGTGCCGTATAAATATGAATCCAACATCCCAAACATGAACGGATACAAGACCTATTACTATGCATGGCATGACAAGATGGACAAAGCTCTGACGTTTAAACCGGAAAGCGTGAAGATTACGATTTCTGATGAAAAAGGGAAAAGCTACACCTTAAAAGAAAGGGAGTTTACAGTCAAAACGAATCCGGGTGGAGAAGATACCTTCCAGGTGGTTGTCCAGGATATGAAGGCAATTGTAGACAAGCAGTTCCCGAACTTTAACGAGAAACAGGAAAACACCTATGGACAGAAAGTGACCCTGACTTACGAGGCAACGTTGAATGATCTGGCGGCCAACGATACGGGACGTCCGGGATTCGAGAATGATGTGCGTCTGGAATTTTCCAACGATGCAGACAGCAACAATGGGGGCAGCACCGGATTTACCCCATGGGATACGGTTGTCTGCTTCACCTATCGGATTGACATCGTGAAAACCAATGACCATGACAAGGTGCTGCAGGGTGCACATTTCCGGTTATACAGTGACAAAGACTGTAAAAACGAAGTCTACGTGAAACAGGGGGATACAGGCTATCATGTGATCAACCGGGATTCTGCCGGAGGTACGGATCACACAGGTGGCAGCCAACCACAGGATGCGGTGGAGATGGTATCCGGAGCGGATGGACAGGTGATCCTCATCGGTCTGGATCAGGGAACGTATTGGCTGAAAGAGACCAAAGCCCCGGACGGATACCGGTTGTTAAAAGACCCCATCGAGATCAAGATCATCCCAACCTATACGGATGACCGAAACAATTACATCAAGGGTCAGGGAGCCACTGCAGAAACCTTGAAGGAGCTGCAGGCAACGGCACATATCAAGAGCTTCTATGACGGGGCAACGGAAGAAAATGACCTGCAGCTGGAAACCGATCCGGAACAGGGAAATGCGAACCTGACCGTTGTCAACAAAGTGGGAAGCAAACTTCCGGTTACCGGTACTCCGGCAATGGCAATCCTCCTGGTAACAGGAGCCGGGCTGATGGCAGTGGCAGTTACAAAAGCAAGAAAGAAGGAATAAGGAATGCGGAAACGATGGGGAATCTGGGTGTTATTCGTCCTTGGATTCCTTTGTTGCTGTCTGCCCCTTCTGGCACATCTGTACAGTCAGAAAGAGCAGGAAAAGGTGATTGCAACCTATCAGAAGACCATCCGGGAACAGAAACGGGATGTAAAAGAACTACGGAAACAGGCAGAACATTACAACAGCATCCTCTACCAGACCAATGGGGCAGCCTTATCTGGGGAGGATGCACTTCTTTTGGGGGATGCGTCTTACGCATCCCTGCTAGATACGACCGGGACAGGGGTCATGGGAAGTCTGGATATCCCAAAAATCGGAGTGGAACTTCCAATCTATCATGGAACGAGTGAAGAAGTATTATCGAAAGGGATCGGGCATCTGCAGGGAAGCAGCCTTCCGGTGGGAGGGGAATCTACCCATAGCATTTTAACCGGACACCGGGGACTTCCCCAGTCGAAGCTTTTGACCCGATTGGATGAGATGGAAAAGGGGGATTATTTCTTTTTCCACGTCTTAAATGAAACCCTGGCCTATCAGGTGACGGAGATCCAGGTGGTAAAGCCCGAAGAAGTCTCTATATTAAAGATCCAGGAAGGGCAGGATCTGGCATCGATCATTACCTGTACCCCTTACGGGTTAAACACACACCGCCTGATCGTAACTGGAAAGCGGGTGCCTTATGAGGCAAAAAAAGCAAACAGCATGGGAGAAGAACTGCCCTCTGCAAGGGAATTGGTATTTACCCTGTTGCCGTTTGCGTTCTTACTATTATTCCTCCTGTATATCTGGAGAGAAAGGAGACGGACAATCAATGAAGCGAAATATGATGACAAGATTTAGTGCCGGATGTCTGGCACTGCTATTGACCTTTGGGAGCGTCTGCAGTGTGCAGGCGGCTCAGGAACCAGCAGAACCGAATACCGGGCAGGAGACACAGACCGGGCAAAGTCCAGAGCAGACGGTGCAGACGGGAAGCGTGACCGTCCAGCTGACACCGGGAAAAGAGGGAACCAGCGTAGCGGATGTGGAGTTTTCCCTGACCAAAGTAGGAGAGATCCAGGACAGCACCTATACGCTGCTTCCGGAATATGAAAACACAAAGATCGATTTGAATACGCTGACCACGGCAGAGCAGTTGGAGGAGGCTGCCAAAACGCTGGCAGAGACAGCCAAACAAGAACAGGGGAAAAAAACGGATGGAAACGGACAAGTCGTGTTTGAAAAACAGGAGTTGGGAGTGTATCTGTTAACGGCCAAAGACCAGCCGGGGTACGATCTGGTATCCCCGACCATCGTAAGCATCCCTGCCATGGAAACAGACGAAACCTTACATTACGACATCAAAGTGGAACCGAAGCACACCCCGAGACCAGCCGAGCATACGGCACCCCAGACCGGACTGTTTGATGCCACCATTTGGTATGTAGCAGGGGGAGTCCTCCTTCTGGTGCTTGCCGGGGGACTGGTAATTGCAGCAAAACGATATGAGAAAAAGTAAGGGACTTATGGGATTGGCCGTTTTGTTGGTGTTGCTGGGTGTGGGCTGCTTTTATCTGGCATACCGGGAACAGGAACCATTCCAGGAGATCAAAGTCAAGGGGGAGGCGTTACAGAAACTGGTGGTACAGGAGGCGGGCAGCCAGGAGGCAGATCCCATGGAACGTACCATTGATTTTGCAGCATTGCAGCGCATCAATCCGGAGATCGTGGGATGGCTGTATGTGCCCCAGATCGGGGTGGACAGTCCCATCCTGACGGGACAGACGGATACAGAATACCTGACCAAAGATTTTGAAGGGGCATACAGCCCCCTGGGGAGTATTTTTACCTTTGCCGGAGCAAGGATTTCGGACAGTCAGGTGTATCTGTTTGCCCACAACATGGCTTCCGGACAGATGTTCGGGAGTTTGAAACAATTTACGGACGAAGCGTTTTTGACGGCAAATCCGGAAGCCTATCTGTATACGCCGGAGCGTGTCCGGAAACTGCAGGTGGAAGGCTGGAAGTATCTGCAGGCAGATGATCCCTGTTTTTCCAGTAGGGAGAGCCAGGGTCAGGATACAGCCAGGGTGACGCTTGTGACCTGTGTGGGATATTTCCAGACCCCAAAGCGGCTGGCAGTAGAAACAAAGGTAGTGGAAACACGCACTGCCTTTTAGGAGGGAGTGCGAATCCATGAAAAAACGAAACAAGATGTTGCTGATAACCAGCATGGTTCTGGCTGCCTGTGGCAGCCTTTGTCTGGGACGTTCCCTGACGACTCTACCCGAAAAGGAACGTCCCAAAATCGAACAGAGAGAAGAATCCGAACAAAAAGAACCGAATTTGGAAGAAGCCAATCAACCTACAGAGCCGGAAGAACCGGTGGCATCGGTACCTCAAGTACCAGTGCCAAAAACCGGGGATTTCTGGTGGTAAACGAAGAAGGAGGATGTATGGAAGAAGGGAAAACAAGGGAACTTCCGGAGCCTGAAGGATCTGGAACCGAACAGTATTTAGAAGAAATGCAGCGCATTTTTGCTGCGCGGGAAGCAACGTACCAGAAACGGAAACAGGAGTATGAACAGAAAAGCCGGGAACTGCAGAGGATCCAGACCGAGCTAGGAAGACAATACCAAAGCCTGGAAGGACAGAAACAGGAGCTGGCATCTGCACAACAGAAGCTGGCAGAACAGGAAGCGGCACACCGGAAGGAACAGGAAGCTCTGCAGCGTGAAAAACAGGAATTTGAGCAGACCAAGAAGCTCTATGAAGGGCAGCAACAGGAGCTTTTGATGAAAAGCCGCCTGGAACTGGAGCAGCTGCGAAATGAACGAATGGAAGCGGAAGATCTGAAGCGGGAGTATGAATATAAGATCGGCCAACAGGAATGCGGAATCCCACCGTCCCTTCCGGATCTGTCCGCATACGTGCCGAAACCGGAATACGAGGCAGTGAAACAGGAACGGGACGCTCTGTTCCAAGAAAAGACACGTTCCCAGCAGACACGATACGCAGAACAGGAAGAATTGGCGCAATTACGGGAGGAGAACCAACACCTGACTACCCAGCTGGAGCAGAAAGAGCTTCTGTTGAAACAATTGGGGGAGGAGAGAACCTCCTTGCTGAAAAAGCTGCTGGAATCCAAACAGGAACCGCCACAGGAGCCAGAAAAAGAGAGAGACGTGCTGCCGCAGGTGGAAACCGAACCGGATTCAGCGGAAGTCATCCCAGAAGAGATGGATGCATCCGAAGAGAATGAATGGAGGCAGCGACCGTTGCGGGTTTCCGTAAAAGAACAGGAGATTACCAGAGAGGAATTGACTGCAACAGTTTTACAGAAATATCTGCAGAACAATCAACCCGAGTTTGAGCAGCTGGAAATCCGGCATTCGGAAGAAGGAGAACAGCTCCATGGAGAGGTAGGGAAACTGTCCTATGCCTTTCTGTTTTTTGAAGACTTGATCCAGTTTGACATTTCCGCAAAACGCAAAGGCGGAAGGGAGTTGGAAGAGAAATTAGAGAGGCTTGGGAAAAAGGTGCCGGGGGTACAGTTCCAATATTCCAAGGGCGATGGGCGTGTTTATGCCAGCGGCTTCTTGACCAAGGAACTGACACCCAAACAGGCCATGAAGCAGGTCTTTGAGATTGCAGACTATTTCCGAGGATAGGGTGTTCCGAAATTCGGAACAAGAAAGGAGTTATGATGTTTTATATTGTGATCGGAATCGTCCTGCTTCTGTTGTCGGCGGGAACCATTGCTGTCATGGTTCTGTTTGAAATCAGGGATCGTAGGGCAGGAAACATCCAACAGGGAAAAAGACTCCCGAAAAAGCCGTATTCCCAGGCGTTTTTGGATGCTGTTCCCAGAGCCTATGAATCTGCTGGTACATTACGGGGGATGCTGACGCTTTTGGTGGAGCAGTGTCCCAAAGAAAATGGACGGGCAAAAGCAGCCCTGGATTACCTGGAACACAGTCGGTACCAGGACTATGAAACGGCACTGGCTTATCTGTCAGATTCCAGTGCTGTTTGTGAAAAACAAATCAGGGAGGTGTTAAAGCGGGAAATTCAAAAGACAACCGCATTAACTTGTCACTAAGCACGGATGGTTCGTGCTTTTTTTGTACTCAAAATGAAAGAGATGTTCCGGATTTCGGAACAGGAAAAGGAGATTGTTATGAGAAGAAGTAATTGGAAATCTAAACTGGTCGTTGTGATCGCAGTGGTCATTGGAATTTTATGTGGATTAGCTGCCGCTTATGTTGTGAATCAGAAATTTGGTGCCGCCTATATTGGACTGGCATTTTTTATTACCATGCCATTGGTGGCAGGAATCTTAATGTTTTTGATGATCCGTGTGTTTCATATTGGAGAGTAGGAGGAAAAAATGATGAAACAAAACAAGATGCAGAATGAAAGAACAAACCAGAGGAAACTAGTGAACCCAACAAAAAAGGAATGGCGATGGCACGTGGCACAGTTCGGTGTGGGCTGTCTGCTCTTATTTTTTGCAGGAAACGTCCCGGTGTTTGCGGCGGGAAATGTGGACACATCCCAGATTACCGGAGGATTTGATGCCATTTATCAGGTAATCGCAGCGATTATATCTTCGATCGGTACCATCTTTCTGTTGTGGGGACTGTTCGAGTGGGCGCAGTCCCTCAATACACAGGATGGTGGGGCACAGTCCATTGCCTTTAAGAGGATCGGAAGTGGTCTGATAGCAACCCTGGCACCACAGATCATTACGGCCATCCGGACAGGACTGCCAAGCTAGGAGGTGATGGCAAATGCCAGGATGGGTAGAAGACCTGTTGAAGGAAATGTTCTATGGCCCGTTTTATCAGCTGGCAAAAGTCGTCTGGGATTGGTGCATCGGATTGAGCACGGGGGTCATTAGTCAAGACCCCCAGCACTTTTCCCCGGCCACTTGGAAATTTGTAACAGATACTCTGTATCCCTGGGCAATGGGAATCGGTTTATCCATGATGAATGTATTTTTCATCTGCGTATTTCTAAAAGCAGCCTCCAACTTAAAAGAAAATATCACGTTGGAACTGTGTATCGAAGGGATGATCCGGCTGGTGGCCTTAAATGTGTTGATGCAGATGGGAATGCAGTTGATGAAGACCCTGTTTTCCATGGCATCCCTGATGGGAGGAATGGTATTGGATTTCCAGGCACCAGATTTTTTCACCGGCGAAGTGGATGCCGGAAGTGTTCTGTTCTGGTGGTTCATGGGATTTTTATATTTCTTTATCGCACTGATCTGTGGAATGCTGATCTTTTTGACTCTGTTCAGCCGTTATGTCAAGCTGTATCTTTTGACCGTGACCTTCCCACTGGCCATGCCGAGTATGGTGTCTGGACGTGGGATTGATGAAACGGCGAAGAGCTGGGTCAGAAGTTTTTTAGGAAATGTGTTTGAAATCGTGGTGATCGCCCTGGTGATGTCGATCTCCGGACGGATCATCGGGGGAATGGATCTGCAGGGGGACAGTTTTGCAGATTTCTTTGACGGTTTTGGACAGGCACTGACCTCTACGATCTATATGATCGGAATGGCAGTCTCTGTACGGGGTGCAAGGAGCTTTATGAAAGAGACCTTCCACTTATAAACAACTTGTTCCGAAATTCGGAACGGAAAGGAGTAGAAAGAAAGGATATGAAAATCGATATCAACAAAGATTTTGAAACGGCATATCAGCAATCCATCTGGAAAGGGCTGGATTTGAAACAGCTGATTACGGTAGGCTGCTTTTTGCCGACGGTGATCGGGATTATGGTTGCCCTTTGGTATTTTTTAAACGTTCCGCCGCAGGGAGGCGTTTACATTGGAATTCTGGCAGCACTGCCGATTCCGGTTTTGGGACTGTTTAAGTACCGGGGCATGTCTATCCCGATGTTATGCAAAGAATGGAAGTATCTGCAGAAAACAAAGAAACTTTGTGGGGAAACAGAAACTGCAGCCGGTCAGAAACACCGAGTATTTACCATGCATCCATCGAGAAAGGAGCGATAAAATGGCAATTTTTAATGGAAATAAGGAATTTTCCAAGAAAAGGGAGCTATCCCAGCCTTTGGTTCCAGTACCCAAGAACGTGCGTCAGGCATTCAACATCCATAAAGCCTATGCAAACGGGGTGTTCCAGTTGGAAACCAAGAAAAAGGATACACTGTATGATCGGTGCTATGTATTTGAAGATATCAATTACATTAACAAGAACCGGACGGAGAAGAAGAACTTTCTGTCAGAACTGATGTTCTGGCTCAATTCCATGGATGCGTCTTATAAGATCACATTGTGTAATGAATATCAGTCGGTAGAAAAATTTTTGGCATCGATCCGGAATGAACGCAATGAGAAGGAATATCCGGACATTGCAAAAGGAATCCGGCAGTGGCAGGAATCGAAACTGGCGGATGCTAACTCCACGGTGCGGACACTGCGCTATCTGACCATTACCTGCAGGGCAGACAGTCTGGCACAGGCAAACATCTATTTCCGGGCATTGGAGCCTATGATCGAGGATGCTTTTGCAGGATGGGGCAGTGACATTGCTGTGTTGGGAACCCTGGATCGGTTCCGGGTGCTCCATGGGATGCTGCGTCCGGGGGAAGAATTTCCACAGGTGGTGCTTCGGGAAACCCTGCAGGACTGGAAAAGTGATGTGCTGCCACGGAGCATCCAGCAGTTTAATGATTACCTGATTCTGGGAAATACCATGATGACGGTTCTGACGGCGACCCAGTATCGGAAATCTCTGGATACGGACACCTTTTTACATACTTTAAGCAGCCTTCCTTATCCGTCTTTTGTGACGCTGGACTTTGCTCCGGTGCAACAGGAAGTCATCAACGATAAATTAGTTGCCATGCACATGAACAATGAGCGGGAAATCAATGACGAGATCGAGCAGAAGCGTCAGGCGGGGCAGATCGTCACCTCTCCGTCTTACACCAAAAAGAAACGGCGGGATGAGATCGAGGAATACATTGAACTGGTGGATGCCAACGATGAGAAAGGGGTCTTTTTAAATCTTCTGGTGGTGTTGACGGCTCCGGTGAAAGAGGGGGTGGAGCTGTTGCAACAACGGATGGAAGAGGTCTGCGCCATCGGACGTTCTGATAAAGTGGGCGCTTTTTTGGAGCCTTGTGATTTCCGACAGTTAAAAGCCTTAAATACGGCACTTCCAACCGGAGGGAGACAGGTGGATTATATGCGGTTCTTTCTCACCTCTTCTCTGGTGGCATTTAACCCTTACCATGCCCAAGATATCTTAGAGCCGGGCGGAAAGATGCTGGGGATCAACAAGACCACCGGGCGGTATCTCATTGCCAACCGGAAACTCCTTCCCAACCCTCACGGGATCATTGTGGGATATTCCGGTTCTGGAAAATCCATGCTGATCAAGCTGACCGAGATTTCCCAGACCTTGCTTGGAAGCGAAGATGACATCATTGTGTTAGACCCACAGAATGAATTTGAAGATATCTGCAGGGAGTATCAGGGGGTGTATTTTGACCTGACCCCTAAAAGCGGGATTTATCTCAATGGATTTGAAGTGACCCAGGAAGTCTTTTCCGGCAGTAAAGAGCTGAAAGCGGAATTTGTGGCCAAACAGTGTGAGTATGCCAAAGGACTGGTGCAGGCGATTATGAAAAATATCCTGGTCACCCAGGAGCACGATTCCGTGGTGAGCCGTTGTACGGAGCAGATGTTTGCCCAGGTCTTTGCCCAGAAGCGGTTAAAGAAACAGCCCACCTTACTCTGGCTGCGGGAAGAGATTGGAAAGGAACTGGAACAGGTACGGCACGCTCACGATGAAGCCATCATCCGTCCCATCTACAACTCCCTGGAAGAGTATACCACGGGCTCCTGTGACATGCTGGCACATCCGACCAATATCGAATTCCAGAACCGTCTGGTGGGATTTGGGATGTGCAACGTGCCGGAAAACAACTGGGAAGCTGTCATGGATACGGTGCTGCATTATCTGTCTACCCGGATGGACTATAACAAAAAGCTGCAGAAAGCCACACATTTAGTGGTAGATGAAGCGCAGGTAGTTTCCGAAAAACCGGGATCCGCAGAGATGCTCAACAATGCGGTCATCACCTTCCGAAAGTTCGGAGGAATCGTCACCCTTGCGATGCAGAACGTAGTGGCAGCTTTGGCCAACAAAAAGATGGTAGAACTGTTCCAGAACTGCTCCTATAAATGTTTCCTGGATCAGGGGGGTGTGGATGCCCAAAGTCTGGCAGAGATCCAGCCGTTATCTGAACGGGAATTCCGTGCCTTGGGAACGGGAAAACCGGGAGAGGGGGTCATCGTCTGGAATAAAAAAGTGGTGCTGTTTAATGCCCGGATTGAGAAAGACAACATCTTATACGAAAAGTATTCCACCAACTTCCATGAAAAAGCGCAGCGGAAGGAACGTGATTCTGCTAGGAGCACTTCCCCTGTGAGAAAAGAAAACGTGACGAAATCAGAGGAAGAACCGGAACGTTGGGAGGAACGGGTGCCCCTGCAGGTGGCGTATAAACCGGAACCGGAGATGCCTCAGAACTGGCAGGAAGAAAAGCCCGATGTGCTGCAACAGGGATGGGGAGAACAAGAGTGGGAGACCGTGCTACAGCTGGCAGCGTTTGCACCCATCCGGCTGGGAGATGTGACTGCTTTGTTGGAAATCGCCCCGGAGGAAGCACAGAGGCTGTTGGATGCCATGCTTCAAGCAGGTGCTCTGGAAGAGAAAGAGGGCTGGTATCAGATTGCGAAGTAGGTGAAATCAATGAGATTGAATGAAACAAAACGAAAACAAAGAACGTCCCAGGAAGAAGTTCTGGCAGAGATGTTTGCAGAGGCAGAATTGCAGGACTCCGTCCGGAAGAAGAAAAACTGGGATGCCTGGATGGAACAGGAAGAGGCGCAACAGATTGAAAAAGAAATGCAGGTGTATTTGGAGGAATATAGCGATCCTACCCTGTATCTGACTCTAAAAGAAGTGAAAGCCTGGAACCGGATGCCAAAGTCCAAACAGAAACGGCTTCTGGAAAAAGAATCCGGACAGGTATTGCAGGCATGGAAAACAGGAAAGCGAAAGGTCTCTGCTGGTGGCGGAAGCAAAGCGGATTCCATGGAAGATCTGGTCTTTTTGCAGGGAAGAGGAACAAAATCAGGGACACCGCTACATGGGATTTGGAAGCCAGAAAAGGTACGAAAAAAGGGCTTCGGGGAGGAGAGACCAACCGCTCCCCACAATCCCCAGAGACACAGTTCCCCGGGTGCCAGACAGACACATTCAAAAACCGGAAAACAAGCGGCTGCAGGAGTGCAGAGTGCGGCATCTTCTGTTGCGGGTAGCGCATCCACGGTTACTCCAGCTACACTGGCCGCCAGAACTGCAAAGAAAACAGCACAAACCTTTAAAAACTATGTCCAGGAAGTGAATCAGGCAGCCCAGCAAGCCATCGGGGAAGAATGGGCAAAACTGGAAGATACCAAACAGCAGAACGCACAGGTAGGAGACCTACCCTCTTTTGTCAAGTATCTGGGGGCGACAATTGGAAGTGTGGTATTGGCCGGAGCAGCCATGGTACTGCAGCTGGCGGCGGCGCTTTTGACCGTGCTTGTGACCATGCTGGCCTTTCTTTTGGTGGCGGTATTGGCAATCTCTCTGATTGTCAGTGTGATCATGTCCCTGATCGGTGGGTTTTTAGACCAACAGCCGGCCACCGGACATGGACTGCCGCCCTTTATTACCGAAGATATGATGGAAGCATTTTTTGCTGTGCAGGAAGAAAGTGGGATTCCGGTCTCTACCGGAGTCGCACAGGTGATTGCGGAATCCGGATTTGGGTTATATGGGCCAGGAGGAGACAATGGGCAGGGACTCTCCCAGCTGGCGTACGAGTATAAAAATCTGTTTGGGATCAAGTATTTTTCCGGAGACAAATATGCCATTGGCGGTGTGGATATGTCTACGGGCGAGGAAACCGGAAATGGGAATACCACCATCATTGCCGGGTTCTCCGTGTATCCGGATTATGGAGCCTGTATCCGGCAGCGAGGGTGGATGTTAAACCGAGAACCTTATGTAGGGAAAGTTGCCCCTTATCGGAACCACAATGACAAGAAGTATACCAAAGAAGCCGCCAGGGGATTTATGAATGGAATCCGTGCGGCAGGGTGGGCAACGGATAGTTCTTATGTGGAAAAATGTGTGCAGCACATGGACAATTATAACCTCTATCGGTTCGATAACATGACTTATGAAGAGTACCAAAAAAGCGGAGGGGGAAACTACGATGGAACGGTGACGCCACTGATGCAGAGCATCGTGGATCATGCCGCTAATAATCAGGGAATTTACCCTTGTACTCCGGATATGTGCGCTCAGTGGGTGACGGGAATTTATCAGGCTGCAGGAGCACCAACAATCCCTTATGGGAACGCCATCGATATGTGGAACAACTATAAAAATACCGGCAATACCAGCATGGAAAATATTCCGCCGGGAGCCATTGTGTGCGGCAGTGGATACGGAAGTATGGGAAGCATTTATGGTCATGTAGGAGTTTACCTTGGGAATGGAATGGTGGCCAACAATCGGGGTTATTTTTCCGTAGAAAGTCTGGAAGAATGGTGCAGTTGGCAGACCGCAACCTGTCAGGGACATACGGGATGGATTGGCTGGGTGTTCCCAGGTGGAGTTCCGGCAGGTTAGAGAAAAAAGAAAGGACAGATGAAGATGAATAAAGTAGTATTGGTAGGGAGATTGACGAGGGATCCAGAGGTACGGTATTCCCAGGGAGAGCCGGCAACTGCGGTGGCAAGATATACTCTGGCAGTGGAGCGAAGATTCCAACGGGAAGGAGCGCAGACGGCAGATTTTATTCCCTGTGTGGTTTTCGGAAAATCCGCAGAATTTGCCGAGAAATATTTCCGTCAGGGACTACGGATTTCGGTTTCCGGAAGGATCCAGACCGGCAGTTATACGAATAAAGATGGGATCAAGGTTTATACCACAGAAGTGGTAGTAGAAGAGCAGGAATTTGCCGAAAGCAAGTCAGAACAGGGACGGGGAAATCAGGGGGCAATGGGAGCACCGGACGCTGATGGTTTCCAGAATATCCCGGATGGAATCGAGGAAGAATTACCATTCCATTAAAAGCAAGAAAGGAGCCAAACAGCATTGAAAAAAAGAATCATAATTGTGATTGCAGCCATGGTGATTCTGTGTGGCATTTTGACAGGGATCGGTATCATTTTGTCCGATCAGAAACCTGAGAAACAATCGGAAGAGAAACCAGAAAAAGTAGAACAGGAATTGGAGATCAAACCAAAAGAAACACAGGAAAATACGAAGCAGGAAATGGAAGAAAGAGAGCTGGAAAGTGAACCAGAAAAACAAGAGGAAGAACCACTTTCTATGGATCTTTCCGGATTAAACGAAGATGCACTTTCTATGATGGGAATTTCCAAAAAAGAAGTGGCAGATGCACTGAGAACTTGGACACAGGAACATGGATTTTCCAGTGCCACAGGAGCACAGTTTTTGGAGCCGATGCTGGTACGATTTTCAGAAGAAAAATACACTATGGATTGCCAGCTTATTTTTGCAGATGGCGGAAATGGAATTCAGCCGGAGGATGTACAAACAAAACTGACGATGGACTATTTTAAAGAGAAAAAGTTGCTGCAGATTCATAAATAAAATCAGGAAAAAAGAGGTGAAGATTTTGGAGATGATTGGGAGAAGATTGGAAGCAGAGTTGGAACTTTTTATCATGGATTGTCATGCGCTTAGTAAGGATGGAATCATTTCAAAATCGGAAGAGATTGTGATGAAAAGAAAGATTTACAAAAGTCTCAGATGGCTGCTGAAACAGGAGCCGGATCAGTGCCAGATTTTGTTGTATACAGGACACATTTTGGAAAATGCGTACCGCTTTATACAGGATCAAAAAGAAGAGGAAGAGCCCTTGGAATTGGCTCTGAAAAAATGGATGTGGGCCATTGAAAATGGAACATGCAGCACATGACAGATGCAAGAAATGAAAGGGGAAGCATCTGAGAAAGCCTGGGAAATCAAGAGGAGTATTTTACATATTTTATTTTTATATATTATTCAGGGGTCTTAGGGGTGTTCCCCTAACAAGATGGCATGATGTTTGTTAAACATTATGCGTATCTTGCCAATTCTCCTCTCGGAGAATTGCGTACAGATAGGGGCAATTTTGATGGAAAAACAGGGTTTTGACGGACAAAAAGTAGGATTTGCTATACAAATGTTAGCAGAAAGTTATACAGTTGGTACCATGTGCTATACAGATGTTAGCAGAAAGCTATACAGTTGGTACCATGTGCTATACAGATGTTAGCAGAAAGCTATACAGTTGGTACCACATGCTATACAAATGTTAGCAGGAAGCTATACAGTTGGTACCATGTGCTATACAAATGTTAGCAGGAAGCTATACAGTTGGTACTACATGCTATACAAATGCTACCGGCAAACTATGTTGGGGTAACCTAAAGTAACCTAGATATTCAAATTCAGAAGTAGTAAAATAGAATTAGAAAAGTTTGTAGTAGGGAGGAAAAACATGGCTAAAATACAACGAGCATTCCGATTATCTCAAGAAGCGATTGATGTGATTGATCAAAGAGACCGACAGCGATATCCAACAGGACAGGGATTGGTTGAAGCACTGCTGTTAAATCAGGAAGAAAAGAGCGAGCCAACAATAGAAACTGTGTTGGAAGAATTAAAAAAATTGAATGAAAAAATAGAAAAAATTCTTTCTGAACAATTGCAAGAAAAGTCAGAAAGTAACGAAAAAAAAGAAATACCGAAGATGTATGGAGGACTCCCCTATACACCACCGCCGTCTGATATTATTTAGCGTAGAACATCCGTAAAGTGGGTGTTCTTTTTTTGCACTGAAAACAAGGAAAAGGAGAAGAAAAATGAGCATACAGGAACAATTAGAAAAGGTACAAAGTGATCTGCAGAAAATTGAAGAACGAAGAAAAGAATTGCAGCAAAAAGAGAAAGAACTGCTGACCAAAATGGAACTGGAAGAAGCAAGGGCTGCAGCAAAAAAGAATGAGGAAATCCGAAAGATTGTAGAAGAAAATTATGGGGAAGTAGATGGTTCTAATTTAGAAATATTTCGCCGTGTGATGCAGGAACAATCCGGGCAGATGAAACAACGAAAAGAACATTTGAAACAGAATTAAACGGGTGTGATCAAAGTGAAAAGAAGTATCTTTGTTGGAGTCCGATTCCAACCGGAAGAATATGAATTTCTCTGTGAAAAAGCAGAGAAAGATCCGGAAACACGGATGCGGACAGGAAGCAAAAACCTGTCTGCTTATGTCCGGAAAAAAACACTGCAGGAATCCGGATATCAGAAGGAGCTGCAGATCCAAAAGGAACTAAAAGAACTGGTGTATCAGTTCCGAAAAATCGGAACGAATATCAATCAGGCAACGAAGCAATTACATATCGGATATGAACCGGCGGCTGCGGCAGATCGGCTGGAGAAAAATATGAAACTGTTAGAACAGCAATTCGAAAAAATGAAAGAGGAATTGAAACAAACGTATGGCAATCACGAAGATATTAAACATTAAATCACAATCCAACCTTTACAATGCAATTGATTACATTATGAAGCCGGAAAAAACGAAAGAGCAGTTATGGGTCGGTGGAAATTCCGGTAGTACGACACAAGAGGTGTATCGTACCATGATGGACACCAAACAGGCATGGGGAAAGCTGGATGGAAGGAAAGGATACCATATCATCATCAGTTGGAAACCGGGAGAATGTACGGAGGAAAAAGCCTATCAGATCATCCAGGAATTCTGCCAGGAATATCTGGGAGAGAACTATGATTATGTGTTTGGAATTCATACCGATCGAAAACATTGCCATGGTCATATTGTGTTCAATTCAGTGAATCGAGTCACTGGTTATAAATATCGTTATGAACGTGGGGACTGGGAAAAATTTATGCAGCCGATCACGGACAAGCTTTGTGTGAAATATGGACTTCCCAAACTGGAATATGAAAAAGGAAACCGGAAAGGAGTCTCATACGGAGAATGGAAAGATCAAGGAAAAAGCAGTTGGAAAAATCTGATCCGTGCAGATATTGATTATGCAATCTCTCTTTCGGAATCGTACGAAGAATTTTTAGAACAGATGCGATCCATGCATTATCAGATCCAGGAAGGAACGTCCCGGGAAGAGGGGGCGATTTTATCCTTGAAACTGCCTGGACAAGGACGGGCTTGCCGTACTAAAAAGAAAACATTGGGAGAAGCCTATACGGTGGCTGCCATCCGGGAGCGGATCGGAAAAGAATGGAGATCCTATCCGGTACCAAAGCCTCCAAGGCTGCAACGCTGCCAGATGCATTTCGGACGGAAAAACATCCGGGGGATCTCCGGATATCAAGCCAGTCATGTCCGAGACATTTACCAGATCCAGAACCGCTATGCCCGTGGAAATATTTATGCGATCAATCAGGGCAGTATGCGGAAACATTTAACAGAGATTGAGAAGCTGCGGGCAGACTGCAGATATTTATTAACCATGGATATCCGAAGCAGAGAGGCGCTGGAACAAAGAGAGCGGGAAGTGCTGAAAGAGGAAAAACGATTAAAGCAGCAAAGTAGCTTGAAATGGAACCTGCAGGAGGACGAAGGGTATCGAAGATATCAGAAACTGGAACAAGAGCTGGGGCAGATTCCGGTATGGGATGACCGGTTTGAAGCAGTCCTGGATGAAATGGAAGAATTGCAGGAGCAGTTGCCAAAAGGGATGGAGCTGATGAAAGATGCCAAAGAGCAGTTACAAAAACTGCGGGAAGAAAAGCGGCTGATCCGTCAGATCAAACGTATGGATCAGGAACACCTGGCAACTTATGAATTTGCACATCCAATTCAGAGAAAGAATCCGGAACAGACACGTTCCGAAATTCGGAACAGAAAGAAAGGAGGCAGACAGTGGAAGCCCAGGCTATAACAGAAGTAGAAATTAAAGAACAGCAATTGGTGATCGCACAATGGATGCAAGTCCCGGAAGAGATTATTGGCATTCTGAATCAGGAGTTGCCCTGGCGCATCCGGGAATGGATCTATCTGTGCGCTTTGGATCAGATGCCCGCAGAGATTTTAGAAAAAATGCCTACATGGGAGTTAGAAAAAATCCAAAGAGAGCGGATGGGATACCTGCAGAAAAAATTCCAGGATACCGATCTGATCGAACGCGCAATGAAAGAAAATCAGGATCGGCTGGAAATCCTGGCTGCCAATAGTGAGCGTCTGACTACAGTTGTACAGGACGGACTGGAAAAGGTACTCCAGGATCTGACCAAAGAGAAAGAAGAACTGAAACAAAAGTCAGAACAGCTGTTGAAGGAAAAACGGGAGTTGGAATTCCAACTGCAGCAAATGAAGCAGCGTTTAACCAAAGAACAGGAGAGCCGACAGAGTGCCGAGGAAAACGCCAGGATTTTAAGTGAAAAAGCAGACACCTATCACAGGGAACTCTTACAGTTTCAGAAAGCAGAAAAAAGGCAGGTGCCAAAGGAAACGATTCCAACCGTGGAACCGGAAAAAGGGTACTGGAAGAATCGCAGACACCAGAAAATGGCGAAAGAACAAGAGGAACAGCGAAAAAAAGAGATGGAGACATTTATTAAAGAAGTCATGGACAACTCTGAGTTTACCGAAGAGCAGAGTGATTATCTTTTAACCTGTTTGGAAAGAGGGGAAAAGGTGGAGGATGTGCTCTATTTGGCAAAACCAAGTCTGTCCGTGGAGCATATGGAACGGATGCGGAAGATGGAACAGAAGCGGCGCATGGAAGCAAGCGGCCAGAAAACACAAAAGAAACGGTACTTTTGGGAACGGGAAAAGAACTAAAGCAGGAGTGTTCCGAATTTCGGAACAGAAAGGAGAAAAATGGACGTAGAAGCCAGAATTTATCTGCCAGAAAAACCACTGGAAAACGTATGGGGATATGGGGAAGTCACGGTGGAACGATTATTTACATTTCAAGTTCGAGTGTTAAAACATCGGAAAGAGAATGGGGAAGAGGTATCTTTTGTCAGCTTTCCCAGGCGAAAAGTGCAAGGACGGTGGGAAGATGCGGTACACCCCAGTCAAGAACTGCGGGAGAGGATTGCCGAAGTTGTGAATCAGGAAATCCGAAAAGAAATCATAAAAGACTTGGAACTTCCAGAAATCGTAGTTCAGAGTATGAGCCTGTTTCCGGTGCAGCCCAAAAAGACAGTAAGCATCGTAGGGATTGCAACGGTAGAGGTGTGTGGTCTGACAATTAAAGGAGTCACTGTGAAACAGGGACAGGATGGACTTTTTTGTAACCTGCCCCAATATTACAGCGAGAAAGACGGGTATCGGGATGTGATACGGCCAACTTCGAAGCGAATCCGGGAAGCAATCACGGAGGCAGTATTGCAGGAATATGAGGCACAGAAGAGCAGGGGATTGAAAACATGACAAAGTTACAACAACAATTAGCAGAACAATTTTTACATATTTTGGAAGAAGAAAAATTGGACTGGAGAAAAGAATGGAGTGGAATTCCGGAAAGACCATATAATCCGATTTCCAAGACAGTTTACCATGGAAGCAATTACTTTTCTTTGCTGCTGACATCCATGGTAAAAGGATATCAGGATCCCAGATGGTGTACATTTGCGCAGATCAAAGAGCAGGGATGGACATTGAAAGCAGGAAAAGGACAGAGTGCAAAAATAGAATTTTGGTATCCTTATGACCGGGAACAAAAGAAAAGCATTAGCTGGCAGGAATTTCGAGAAGTTGGTGGACAGAACAATGACAGATATCAGCTTTATAGCCGTGCGTATTCCGTTTACAATGGGGATATGATTATAGGAATTCCCAAGTTGGAGGTAAGACAGAATGAAATACAGCCAGTAGAATTGGTGGATACGATATCCCGGAATATGGGAGTTCCGATTTCTTATCATCAGACAGCCCGGGCATTTTACCGACCAATAGAAGATCGAATCTATCTCCCGTATCGCCAGCAATTTAATTCCGAGTATGCTTATGCCTCTACAGCACTCCATGAACTGTCTCATGCGACAGGGGCAGAACATCGTCTGAACCGGAAACAGGGTGGAGAATTTGGAACAGAGCCCTATGCTTATGAAGAACTGGTGGCGGAGATCAGCTCCTGTTTCCTGTCCAGTGAGCTTCCGATCGGACAGACAGAAGAACATCTTCAGAACCACAAGGCGTATGTTCAGAGCTGGATCCAGGGAATTAAAGAGCAGCCGGAGGCTTTATTCCGTGCCGTGAAAGATGCGGAACAAGCCGCCGTTTATTTGGAATATCACGGTGGACTGATCACATTGGAAGAATATCAGACCTATGGAATCGAAATAGAACCGGCATCCAAAATACGTAATACTGTTCCGAAATTCGGAACGGAAGAAACAGGAGAGGTACAGAAAGTTGCGATCGAAAGCACCATGGATTATGAGGACTTGGATTTCCATGTAAACCGATATAACGAAAAGGGATATGGAAGAGAAGAGTATTATCGGATTGTTTCTCTAAATGAAGAGGGGATTGTGACTCCGGTAGATCGAACCGTTTATCGGAATCTTGAACAAGTGAGAACTGCGATTTCCCAAAAAACAGAATGGAAAGAAGTCCTATATGAAGACCTGATTCAGGAAGCAATGAAGAATCGGGTGGAACGGGTGTCTTTTCCGAATCTCAAACAATCGGATGGATGGAGGCTTGCAAAAGAAGGAGAGCATTATACGGTGTATCTGGATGGAGAGCGATTTCTGACAGGAACATCAGAGAAGGTTCAGGAATTGAACCGGAGAGCTGGGGAAGGGAAACATCCCATGCTGCAGCGTGCGTTTACAGCATTGCGAGAGCAACAGGGAATGAGTCTGGAAGAAGTGGCTGAAAAAATGTACCTGTCTGTTCCGGAAGTGAAAGCAGTGGAAAAAGGAGTGTTGCAACTGCAGCCGGAATCCTTGCAGCTTTTTTGCAATGCCTGTGGAGTTTCAGTAGATGCATTGCGGGAAGGGAAGGTTATAAAACAGGCATCAGCAGATCAGTTAAAAGAAGGAATCAATAAAATGACCCGTCAGATCGATCAGCTGGAGAACAATCAGACATATCTGCAGGGAATTGTAGAACGATATGGATTGGAAACCTCTCCGGAATTGGAGGAAGCGAAAAGGAAGATCGCAGCGTATGAAAAGAGCATTGGACGGACAGAGAGTATGATAAACCAAGCATCCACGGAACAGATCTTAGCGTATGGGAAGAAGTGTGAGGCATATCTGGACTTTGGGAATAGTGTGGATCGTGTGCTTCACCCACTGGAAAAAGAAAAATATTATCAAGGGAAAAGAAGACATGAAGCAATTTTAGTATGCAATACACCTGAAATGATTCAAAATGTGGGTTTGAGAGAGTTACCAATGCATATTACACAAAAACATGTATTAGATTGTTTACACGAAAAAACAGTGGATAATGTTCATTATCACGGACTGTCTACGCAGGAGCTAAAGCGCCTTCCAGAAGCATTGGAATCCCCCGTTATATTGGCAGAATCTTTGACAAAGGATGATTCTTTAGTAGCTGTACTGGATTATCGGGAACAGGATGGAAACCCAGTGATTGTAGCGGTTCGTCCGAATGGAAATGCCATGTATGAATTGCGAAAAGTAGACTCCAACTTTATTACAAGTATGTATGGAAAAGACAATTTTTCAGAGTTCTGTCAGAGGATCTTAGATCAAGGGAAGTTACTTTATGCGAATAAGGAAAAGGGGGAAAAGCTAGGATATTATCTGGAGAACCAGAAATCTCAGATACCAGAATATGACAAAATTTTAAAGAAGATGGCATTATCGGAATCGGAACAAATCAAGCCGAAACATATTCGAAGGTTCTAGTGTTCCGAAATCCGGAACAAAAAAATCCTCTCTGGAAAACCAGAGAGGATAGGGGCTTGCGCTTGCGTCGCTCCAATTGCGACGGGGCCACCTTGCCCTTTGTGTTACCTATTGTATAACAATATACATAGAATGTCAAGCAGATTTTTACGAAAAAGGAGAAGTTGTAACGTTCCGGATTTCGGAACAGGGAAGGAGAAAACAGATGGAAAATGAAAGAGACCAACAAGACGTACTTATGGCACTGCAGGGAATGGGGCGGATGAGCTTAATGATGGATCCGGTGTTTAAATTGACTGCAACCGGAACCATCTTATTGATCCAGCATTTCGCGCGCATGCACAAGGAAGGGATGCTAAACAAACGGGAATTCCAAAATTTTCAGGAGTTTGCAAAACTGACCGAAGGAAATTATAAGATTGTAAATGTGCCGGTGGAAAGCTGGAAAGAACTGGAAAAAAGTGGATTTCTCTCACAGATGGAAGAACGGAATGTCCGCTACATTCGGATGCCGGATCTGAATGACAAGGATGGGTTTGTGCAGCTGGCTGTTTATGGGGAAGACCAGCTGAATTTTCAGGGATGGTATGACCGGTTTCTGATGGCAAGAATGCAGGGCGGGGAGCATGAACTGCAGAACTTAAATAACCTTACCAATGGCAGGACAAGCATTGTCAGTATTCCGATGGAACAGGAAGTAGATCTTTTAAAAGCAGATTTCGATACGCTGCAGGTCAATTATTCCATCCTTCCGGATTTGAACATTGGAGATGGGGAAATCCAGGTGGTCGTTGCAAACGCCGATCTTCCCAAGGTAGAACACTGGTATCGAATGTTGCAGGAAAAATGCCTGTCAGAAGGCAAAGAGATCAAAGGCTTCGAGACAATTGACATGGGTCAGTATCGGGAAACAGGGACAATGAATGAAGAGGCTTATGTGGATACTGCATCCGGGGAAATGAAAGAAAAGCTGGAAAAATACGAAGGGCAGGAACGGGGAGAGTTGGAAGAAAAAGTGTTGGAAACGGAAAATTCCATCAAATCCATCAGCAATGAACGGTATCAGGAACTCCATAGTCATCCGGATTATGTGGAAATTACGATCAATACAGAAACCCTGATCGATCAATCTAGGATTGCTAGAGAAAAGAATTCGGAAGTAGAGGCAAAAGGGATGTTTGCCAGCCGGATTCCGGGTACCTGGGGAGAGAAGGAGAGAACACTGGTCTTGCCAACAGACCAGGTGTTTCAAACGGATGGTGGGAAAACCTATCTTGCCTTTTTAGCAAAAAATGAGAAACAGATCCTTTTGGATGCCAATGGAAAACCTGTTTCTGCGGATCATCGGCCAACCGGTTCTGATCTGTATACTTCAAACTATGAGAAAGTGGATCGCATGTTTAAAAAGAAAGAATTGCTGCAGACAGAAAATGTGCAGAAAGAAGCAATCAAAAAAGTGGTAGGACAAGTCCCGCAGAAACTCCCAGCCATGCCACGAAAGGGGGTGTAATGTATGGTAGAAAAGCGAAAATTGCCGTGGGGGATGCTGGCAGCTCTTCTGGTAGGATTGCTTGTTATCTCTTACTTTCTAAGTGGTTTGACAACATTAGATGGAGTGACATTGGCAAACTGGCAGGACAAACTGCTGTATGTGATTCTCCATCCACTTCAAAACTGGTGGAACGATCTGACCTTTACGTTTATGGGGATTGCACTGATTGTATGGATCGGCATTGTAACATACCTTATGGACTATTATCGCAACCGACAGGTCGGTGTGGAGTATGGATCGGAGCAGTGGGCAGATATCAAACAGATCCAGAGAATCTTAATGAATAAAGACGAAACAAAGAATACGTTGCTCAGCCAAAATGTAGCAGTGGATAATGGGAAATTATCAAACATGAATATGCTGGTCATCGGGAACGCCGGAAGTTATAAATCGACTTCACTGGTCATTCCCAATGCACTTCTGGCATCGATGACCAATGTATTTTTGGATATCAAAGGAGAACTCCTCAGAAAAACAGGAAGATATTTAGAGAATCAGGGAGTTGCAATCAAAGTTTTTAATCTGATCAACCCGGAAGAATCGGATCGGTGGAATCCCTTTGTTTATATCCGAGACGAGGTTGGCTTGGTCAAATTGATCACAAATCTGCAGGAGTCTGTGAAGCCGCCAGATGCCATGAAAGGGGAACCGTTTTGGGATCAGGCAGTGAGCTTGTATCTGATGTCTCTTTTCTCCTATGAATGGCTGCGGCAAGAACGGGAGAAAAAAGAGCATCCGGAACAGTATCAGGCGGCCACATTGCCGAGGGTTCTGCAGTTGGCAAATTTAGAAATGCAGCCAGGATCGGAGGAAAACAGTACCCGATTACAGGAGAAAATGGATGATCTTGCCAGAAAATATGGGGCAGATTATCCACCAGTGCGTGATTACCGGAAACTAAAAGGCAATATGGAAGCCCAGGAAACCGTCAGCTGCGTCATTTTGATGGTAAACGCAATGCTGCGCCTTTGTGAGATTCCTGCAATCAAGAGAATTCTAGAGTCGGATGATATGGATATCAAGAGTCTGGGAACAGGTGCGGATGGAATCCCAGGGAAAAAGACAGCCCTCTTTTTGGTCATGCCGGATAATGATCCGTCTTTTAATTTTTTGATTTCGATGTTTTATACGACCATGTTTGATGTATTGATCCATGCTGCAGATCATGAGTATGGAGGAGCACTTCCGATTCATGTCAGACTGTGGGCGGATGAATTCTATGCGGGCCCGAAACCAACCAGGACAGAAGTGTTGATGGGAACGATTCGGGGAAGAAATATGTCCATTGTACCGATTCTGCAGTCAATCGCACAGGCAAAAGCATTATTTCCACAGGATAAATGGGAAATTTTTATAGAGAACTGCGCCGTACTTGTTTACATGGGATCTGGCCCGGCTGCAAAAACAACGCACAAGTTTATTTCAGAATTGATCGGGGAAATGACCATTGACGTGCGGAATGATGGCCGTACCTATGGAGCCCATGGAAATGCAAATATACAGAATCAGAAATTAGGAAGAAGTCTGATGACACCGGCGGCTGTGAAAAGAATGAGGCGGAAGGATTGTATTCTTTTCATCGAGGGGCAATATCCGGTTTTTGATCAAAAGGCAATTCCATTTCAGACGCCACGGTGGAAGGAAATGGAAAAATTAGCTGGAGAAAATGGATATCACCATCTGGTAAAGGTCATATTTGATGAAGAGCAAAGAGCCTATTTTACAATCGAAACGAAAAAGCAGATCCAATTTTTGAGTAAAGAACAAAGTGAAGCGTACAAAGAGATGGCAAAAAAGGATGACACAATCTATTATCGGGAAATTGATAAAGAGGCATTTCTCTATCTGAATTTCCGGAAGTACCCAAAACCCACCGAAGAAGAGATAACAAAGGCATTTCAAGTAGAACGTCAGGTAAGGAAGGAGCGGGTGGATCTGTTAAAACAGCAGGAGCTTCCGGAGGACGTGAAGCTATATCAGGAAATGGAAGGGCAAGGATCTGCAGAGAAAGGAAAGGAATCAAATAAACAGGAGAAAGATCTGTCAGGAAGCATCTTGGATTGTATGGAACGCTATCATACCATATTAAGCAAGGAACAGAAAGAAATTATGATAGAGAGCCTGGAAAAAGGACTAACAGAAGATCAGGTGAAACATTTGATGTTTTATCCAGCAGAAAAGATGTATCAATATCAAAGAGCATTTTTGTTACAGAATAGCAGTCAATAGTTCGAGTGGCGTTCCGAATTTCGGAACAAATTCATACGCAAAAAATGGGGTGACTTTTTAACAGTCCTGTGATAAAATTGTGGCGGTTATTTGTGGTGTTGATATAGGCTTACTGAATGGGAAGAGAGAAGAAGTAATGAAAGAAGAAACCTTTAAAAACAAAATACTATGGTACAATTTTATCATGTGCCTTCTGGTGGTATGCATTCATGCGCAAAATATGCATATTTTTCTGGAACCTGTGCCGTGGATCAACCAGTCTATTTCATTTTTTGTTGAGAGAATTGCCTGTTTGGCAGTTCCGGGATTTTTTATGTGTTCCGGATACCTGTTTTACAGAAATCTTACGTGGGGAAAAATACCAGAAAAATTAAAGCGCAGAGTTTACAGCCTGGTGATCCCATTTTTGATTTGGAATTTACTGTATTATCTTTTGCACTTGACAGCACGTCAACTTCCGTATTTAGGAAAACTGTTTGATACAGCAGTACCATTTTCGTTACAGGAGTTCCTAAATGCAGTATTCTTTTACAAATACAATCCAGTATTTTGGTTTATGCTGTATTTAATTTTGTTTTCTTTTTTAAGTCCGGTTATTTATGGCCTACTAAAGCAAAAGTGGATTGGCCTGTGTGTGGTGATTGTTGTTTTCATTCTCAATTTTTCAGCAATATTCACACCTTATCTTCCAATCAAAGTAAATGATATTTTTTCATGGAGTACCTATTATTTCATTGGAAGTTACATTGGGATTCATTGGAAAGAAGCTGTGTCCCCTAAAAAGTCATACATTCCGGCTCTGACTTTTCTTACAGGCTCATGTATCAGTTTCATCTTTGCTTTCGTATATATGCAAACTGGGTGGGTCTACATTTATAAAATATGTGGTGCTGCGTTCCTTTGGTACTTGATATGTATGCTTCCTTTACCAGAAGCCCGAATATGGATGAAAAACACATTTTTTATTTATGCAGTGCATCAGATCATGGCTCTGTTCCTAAACAAAATGGGAAATCTGTTTTTAGGAAATAGTATGTATATTGGTGGGATAATGTTTTTGATAATTCCAGTGATCGTTACAGTGTTCAGTTATTGTGTGGAAAAAATCTTGTCGAAGTATTGTCCTGTTATATGGAAAATCCTATCTGGTGGAAGATAGTAAAAGAAAACAAAACTGGCCGTGACAGTACGATAATGAGGTTGGAAATGGACAGGATGAATATGCTGGAGCGTTCGGACAGGCAGTTGGTAGATTCCAGTTATTTTAGAGGAAGAACTTAAGCCGATGCCATACTTTAGATCGATAGGAAATAATGCGGAAGAAGCGGAAGATTATTTGTATAAATTTTACGGTTTTGAGAAAGCGGTGTAAGTAAGTGTCCTGTTTATTTGCTCAACTTAATACAATATAAATTAGAAAACGAAAAGGTTGGGAAATAGACTGTGCCGATTTATAAATAGAGTGGTTGGAAAGTCTTTTAAAAATCTGTTAGAGAGATTATGTCGGCGGTTTATACCCAATATGCTATAATACAAGAAAATGCTAAATCATAATAAGGATTAAAATGGGAGGTTTATTTATGAAAAAAGACTTTTTATCCTTTACAATGAAGTGTCTAAACTGGTTACTTTTTTGTGCAGCTCTTTGGGCATTACGAGAGATTTATCCAGATTGTCCTTTTCTGATAATCAGTTCAGTTTTGGTGTACTTTAGTGTTCTTATTCTGATGATTTTTTATATGGTGGAATTCCTAAAAACTATAAAGGATATAAGAGAAGAATGAATTCGGTGAAAACTGTTATAATACATTGGAAGAGTATATAATGTGACTGTTTTGTGGAGGGGGAAATAAATATGGCAATGCTGCTGGTCATATGTAAAGATTGCGGAGAAGAAAGCTCTTTGAGGGGATATATAGAAAAAGAGGATCTAAGGGGAACAAGATATGAGAATCTTATGGATACGATAACAGAAGAGGAACTTAACGAATTCAGAGTCATTCTTTCTGGCAGCCGGAACTTAAAAGTATTTCCGGGTATCTTTAAAAATTCTTGGTATAGTAAAAACGTATCGTAAGATTTGTAGATTTGGTATTCCATGATTATTCCCCCTTGCATTGACTACATATTATTATAGCTCAGTGGATCAGGTTCTGGCTTTAAAAACTTTTCATTTTCCTATTGATTTTACGCCTTATAAGGCATATAATAAGACCATAAGATAAAGCAAAGGAGATATAAAAGATGACAAAAAATGAAGCGATTGAAAAAATCATGGAGCGAATTGAAGAAATCAAAGACAAATATGATTTTGGTTATATCGGCGTTAGAGTACAAGAAGATCCGTTTACACTTGGCGAGACGCTTGATAACTCATTTGTGTGGGTTGATGGTGAAATGACAGATGAAGAACTCGACGGAACATGCGCTGTAAAAATTGATGAAGCGGAGCTTGCAAAAAGATACTTTGGAGACTATGTCGCTATAATCGGAGGGGACTCTATGGAATATGGACAGGATCTTGGAGAAATTATCATTAGAAACGCAGAAGTACTTGAAATTGTATTGTAGAAATTATTTTGATTTAAGGAGGTGAGAAGATGAGTTTAGGAATTGCGTGGGAAGGTCTTATTAAAGCATACGACTCTTTGGTGAATAAAGGAGCTAAAATTTGTCCAATTGCTCATACTTATATTTCTGTACATATTGGCGTATTGATAGATAAGAACGGGAAGTTTTTATGCGCAAAAGTTCCAGATGTAAAAGGGGAATTGATAGCAGTTCCATGCACAGACGAATCTGGGCGCAGAACAGGTGGAGATCATCCTCATTTACTCCATGACAATTTATGTTACGTTGCCCCTTATGGCAAAAGAGAAAAACGACACCAAGCATACTTGAAGCAATTGAAGAACTACACAGAATGTAATCCGAGCGATCTATTTGCTAACGCTATATACAGTTACGTAAAAACTGGAAACATTCTGTGCGATTTAAAAGACATATTACAAAAGACTGAGTTTAACGTGCCAACAGAGAAAATAAATATCGTCTTTTGCGTATACGGCCTCGATAACGAGGGTGTAGATACTGATTGGACAAAATATTATCTGTCAACATTGCCTAAAAACGGGCTTTGTTATGCTACCGGAGAACTTGATTATATTCCGACCGGATATCCTGCTTGCATCACATCTCCGCCGGGAAAAGAAAGGTTGATTTTAAAAGATTCTGGAGTAGGCTATGTCGCATCACAGAAAATCATACATACACTACAGTACTTTGCTTATGCGGCCGAGAATACATCCCGTGTCGAAGCTGAGACATATATCAGAGATTACACCACTGGATACATATCTCGGGAAGAGTTTAAAAATTGGATTGATAAGGAGCATCCAGGGAAATGGGAACATTTTATAAAGATATTGGAATCGATGGATTAAGTGATTATTGCAAAGGTATTATGTACGCATCTGGATGCATAATAAGAGCGGGAGGCATGAGATATCTATGCGTTAGAAATATCGACAAATGGTATGCCGAGTGCGTCGGAAAAGAAACTGGATACACACCCTATCCATCTGTGCACAATATAGAGCGCGATGGACGTCCGCAATGGACAGTAAAGCCAAGAAACATGCAAGAAATGCCAGATATCAGAAGTGCAAAAAATACTGCTGATTTTATCCGACCATACCTGGAGCTACATAGCACACTGGACACAGTAAAAGCGGGAAATGCGCGAAAGGTAAGGCTGAGAATATACGGAAAAGAAGAATTTTTAAGTATTATAATGTATTGTATCCCTGCTAAACCAAAAAAAATACAGAAAATAAGCAACAGAATCCGAAGCGAAGGAGGAGAGTATATCGGAAAAACATGTGCGATTTATTACCAATCGCGCAAAGAGATAGAGCAAATATTAAATTATATAAACGGATACCCGAGGAATGATGTTGTTTGGGAAAGATGGTGCTCTGTGATGGACGAATACTGATACTTAAAATTTAATTTTATGAAAATGTAAAAATGAAAGCGAGTAATGAAGATGAAAGATAACGTAAGTCGTGTGCAGATCTTAAGGGTAGCTCTCGGATTGACACAAAAAGAACTTGCAGAAAGATCTAATATTAACATCCGTCAGATACAAAAATATGAGTACGGAGAATACGATACCGGGAAAATGATGCTTAGGAACGCAATTGCACTGGCGGATGCCTTGGAATGCGATGTTAGGGAATTGATGGAACACTAATTTATTTGTTATTAAAAAGCCTGTAAATTCCTTAACTTTGGGATATAAGGGCTTTTTAATTTTTAATACCTCTCAGAGAGCTGATCTCTGAGGAGATTTAATTGATCGTCGAGGTATATCTGCAGAATGCCTATTGGGTACAATATTTTAAGTATATTTGTGTTAATCATGAATTTTGTGTTCTTTTATAAAACAAAAGCTGCAGAATGAAGAGGCATTCTTCTTCTGCAGCTTTTGTCCGTTTTGTGATTGAAAGCCTTAATAGGCTGTATTTATTATAAAGTCCAGACTACAAAAATACAAGAAAAATTTGACGTGAGGAAGATTTTTCCCTTATAATAAGTAGAAAAAAAGAGAAATACATAGAAAATGTTAAACAGAATGAACGGATAAAATAAAAAGAGCCAGTGGGTACTGACTCTTCTGATTGTCTTTATTCATCATATAACAAATAAAGATACTGGAAACATCTTTACTATGGCAGATATGGTGAAAAAAGTCAAGGTTTTTCGATCAAGCTGTATGGTGAAGAGGGAAAAATGGAAACAAGAAAAAAGGGATCACACTTAAATATTGAGGAAAGAAGACAAATCGCAATTTTGGATAAGGAAGGCTGGTCTCCTTATGCAATTGGGAAAAAACTAAAAAGGGCAAGTAATACAATCCGAAATGAATTAAAAAGGGGAACGGTAAAACAGATGGTAGGCTATCAAGAGCTGGAAATTTATTTCCCAGATACAGGAGAGATTGTATATAAAAAACACAGGAAAGAATGTGGACGCAAGAAAAAACTAAATTCTTGCGCAGCATTTTTGCGTTATGTAGAGAAGAAAGTGAAAAAAGGGAAACGCTCTTTTGCTGCAGCCAGAGCAGAGGCATTGGAAACAGGTGTCTTTAAACGGGAAGAAGTGGTAAGTGTGGATACTTTGTACAGTTATGCAGAGAATGGAGAAATTGCAGTAAAAAATATCGATCTGCCGGAAAAAGTGAAACGCAAACAAAAGAGAAAATCTTACTGCAGAAAACATAAGCGTTTAACGGGGGAAAGCATAGAGAAGCGTCCTGAGACCATCAATGAAAAAACGGAGTTTGGACATTGGGAAATTGATTGTGTCATCGGAAAAAAGACAGATGATAAAGTGTTGCTTACTCTGACAGAACGGATGACTCGGAAGGAGATCATTCGTAAAATGCCAAAGAAAAATGTAAAGAGTGTACATAAAGTGTTAAATCAACTAAAAAGAGAAACCCCCCATTTTAATTGGGTCTTCAAAAGTATTACAACAGATAATGGATCTGAATTTGCAAAACTGCATCGATGGGGCAAGCGTGCCGGAGTATCTATCTTCTATGCGCATCCATATAGTTCCTGGGAACGAGGTCTGAATGAAAATACGAACAGAATCATTCGGAGATTTATTCAGAAAGGTGTGGAAATGAAGGGGCAGAGCAAAAAGAGAGTTCAGTGGATTGAGGACTGGATCAATACCATGTACAGAAAATCGATTGGATGGAAAACAGCAGATCAACGGTATGAGGAAGAAGTAGAAAGGATATTGAAAAGCAGAAAGATAGAGTGTGTGTAAAGAAGCTTAGGATTTGTGAAAGTCTAACAAAAAGAGAAAAAACAATAAAAACGGGTAAAAATAACTACACTTTTTGCTATTTTTATGGTATAATATTAGATGTAAAGAAGAAAAGCAAATCTAATACAAAGCCAGTGTTTTCAAGGGTTTTGTGCACATTTCTAATTAGCTAAAATTAGTTCAAGTTAAATTTTGAATCCCCAGAATAAAAAAATTTTCAAAAAACACTTGCAATTCTAATGGAGCTATGATAATATATAACTCGGTCATCACTGAAGCAGTGATACAGACAAGGCTCCATGGTCAAGCGGTTAAGACATCGCCCTTTCACGGCGGTAACACGGGTGGGTCTGCAACACCCTGATTCACCGGTTCAAATCCGGTCTGCGCCTCTTGGGAAACCTCAGAAACTTATGTTTCTGAGGTTTTTTGTTGTGTCACAGTAAAAATACCCCCTGGAGTGGTAGTAGGAAATCAAAGCAAACCAGCAAGCGTATCACAAAAACCCAGTATGATCCCAATGCAGAAGTAGATTATCTGGATAGCCAGATGAAACGTATTCCATTTATTGCGCAAATGAAAGCATTGGATTTTGAAAGATATAAAGTACAATACCGGCAGGACGGAAGATTAGAGGCAGGAATGCCGGTGATAGATGGACGGGATCAGGAGGCTTTGCCTGGAAATTCTGAAACCGTTATGCAGATAGATTATAAGTTTCTTCAGGATGGATTGTTTCTTCCGGATGACAGCGGATAAACCTAACAGCAGAAACCAAAGCTACCTTAAAAATAAATTTTACAAACTTTTAAAGCAAACTTGATCATAACCAGAAATTGTTTATGTTAAACTTGCTCAAGAAAAAACGATTGGAATTTTATTCCGTCAGACTCATGACAGGAGGATTTGAGCAATGAAGTTTAAACTAAAGCCAATAGAGAAAAAATGGATTCTTTATGATATCGGGAATTCAGCATTTGCGCTTCTGATCTCTACGATCATACCGATTTATTTTAATTATCTGGCGGGTGATGCCGGAATTTCAGAAGTGAATTATCTGGCGTACTGGGGATATGCAACCTCAGCGGCAACCGTAATCGTAGCTGTGTTGGGGCCGCTCCTTGGAACGGTCTCTGATGTAGCGGGAAGAAAAAAGAAAATCTTCATGATCGCACTGTTAGCGGGAGCATTTGGCTGTGTATTTCTTGGATTTATGCAGTCCTGGATTTGGTTTTTGTTGTTGTTTGTATTTGCAAAATCAGCGTATTCTTTAAGTCTTGTGATCTACGATTCGATGCTTACCGATATTACATCGGAAGAACGGATGGATGAAGTCTCTGCGCAGGGATATGCCTGGGGGTATATCGGAAGCTGTGTTCCGTTTATTTGCAGTCTGTTGCTGGTATTGTTTTATGATAAAGTGGGAATTTCGATGCAGACAGCGATGGGGATTTCGTTTTTTCTGGTAGCGGTCTGGTGGATTGCACTGACGGTTCCGCTTCTGAAATCATACCGTCAGACACACAGTCGGAAACCGACAGTACACGCAGGACAGTCCGGTGTGCAAAGATTGGGACAGATCGTTTCTGAATTAAGAAAAGACAAAAAAGTGCTGTTTTTTCTGGCAGCATTTTTCTTCTATATTGATGGGGTATATACGATCATTGACATGGCAACTGCATATGGTACTGCTTTGGGGCTGGATACCACAGGTCTTTTGCTTGCACTCCTCTTGACACAAATTGTTGCATTTCCGGCGGCTCTGTTGTTTGGAAAGATTTCCAGAAAAGTAAGTGCATCGAGACTGATTCTGGTATGTATTTCTGCGTATTTTCTGATCGCTCTGTATGGGATCGGACTTCACAGGCAGTATCAGTTCTGGATCCTGGCAGTCTGTGTGGGATGTTTTCAGGGAGCAGTTCAGTCCATGTCCCGTTCCTACTATGCGAAGATCATTCCGGCAGAAAAATCCGGAGAATACTTCGGAATTTATGATATTTGCGGAAAAGGAGCTTCTTTTATGGGAACCATTCTGGTGTCTGCAGTGAGCCAGATTACAGGCAGTGTAAATCTGGGAGTAGGAGCGCTTTCTGTGATGTTTCTGGCAGGCTTTTTCTTGTTTTTGAAAGCGGACAAAACAGAAAAAAGCGAGGAAGAACAAGAAAATCCAGGCGTACTTTTTCAGCAGCCTGGATTGGGTCAGTGATCTATGCAAAAAATGCTTTTGCAGCTTTGAGCAGATATTCGGTATCCTTGACTCCGGCAGTTTCATATGGAGAATGCATTGCCAGTTGAGGAAGTCCGATATCTACGGTATTAAGTGCGACCTGCGTGTTGGAAATATTGCCCAGTGTGGAGCCGCCTGCCATGTCGGAACGGTTGGTAAATGTCTGATACGGAACGTCTACCTGCTTGCAGATATCCTTGAACATAGCGGCAGAAATGCCGTCTGTGCAGTATTTCTGGTTGGCGTTATATTTGATGACGATTCCTTCATTTAAATACGGGCGGTTGACAGGATCCGCTTTATCTGTATGGTTTGGATGAACTGCATGGGCATTGTCCGCAGAGATCATAAAACTCTTGGACAGTGCGATAAAGTAATCCTGTGTATCCATGCCGAATACCGTACAGATACGGAACAGCGTATCTCTAAGGAACGTAGATGCAGCACCCTGTTTTGTTGTACTTCCGACTTCTTCGTTATCCAGAACGCAGTGAACGGAAACCGCCTGTTTGCGGTCTGCGCCAAGCAGTCCGTAAAGAGAAGCACAGGCACACTGGAGATCATCCAGACGTGTAGCAGAGAGAAATTCCTCGTTTGCTCCCCAGAGAGTTCCCTTCTGACGATTGTAGAGGAAGAGGTCGTGACTCAAAATTTCCTCTTTTTCGACACCGGCATACTTTGAAATCGTATCTAAGAACGTATCTTTTGCAGAAATATCCCCGTATAATGGAAGCAAGTCTTTCTGTGCATTATAAGCGTATCCGCTGTTGGCATCCCGGTTCATATGAATGGCAAGATTCGGGATCAGAAGGAGATCCCGGTCTGCGTTGATCAGTTTCGCACAGTAGGTACCGTTTTCTTTTACGATCACCCGTCCGGCAACAGAAAGCGGACGATCAAACCATGGGGCACAGAGCATACCGCCATAGCGTTCTACGTTTAATTTGATGTAATGATCCTCTACGGCCATCTCCGGATTTTCTTTGATCTTAAAGGAAGGCGAATCACTGTGGCTTGCAATGATACGGAATCCATTTTGAAGAACTACAGATTCCGGAATGGAGAACGCAATGATAGAAGATCCGTTTCTTGTAACAAAATAATCATTACCAGGTGTTAAATTCCATGTCTGATCTTCTGACAGCTCTGTAAATCCATGTTTTGTCAGAATCTCTTTCGTAGTCTGCACTGCATGAAAGCAGCTGGGACTGTTCTCTATAAATTCCAGTAAATCTGTTGTAATTTTATTTGACATATTTTGTTTCCTCCTACATTCATAACTAATGTCTATTTTAGCACGAGGCTGCGGCGTTGAAAAGAGCCGGTGATTCTGTTACCATAAGGAATAGGTAAAACGATTTTCAGAGAAAGAAGAAGGTGAGAACAATGCGGATTTTAGTAGCAGAAGATGAAAAAGACCTGAACCGTCTGCTGAGCACCAGATTGAAAGCAGAGCATTACAGTGTGGACTCCTGTTTTGACGGACAGGAGGCGTTAGATTATCTGGAAGGGGCGCCATATGATGCGGTGGTCCTTGATATTATGATGCCGGTTCTGGACGGTCTGAGTGTCTTAAAGACGATGAGACAAAAGGGGAGTCAGACTCCGGTCTTGCTTTTGACGGCGAAGGACAGTGTGGAGGATCGTGTCCGCGGGCTGGATGCGGGAGCGAATGATTATCTGGTGAAACCGTTCGCGTTTGAAGAACTTTTAGCGCGCATCCGGGTGCTTCTGCGCAAACCAAAGGAGGCGCCGCAGACAGTCTGCAAACTGGATGATCTGGAAGTACATCTGGATACCCATCAGGTGCTGCGTGCAGGGCATGAGATCAAGCTTTCCGGAAAGGAGTTTGCGCTGCTGCGCTATCTAATCCAGAATACGGGAATTGTGCTCTCCAGAGACCGTCTGGAGCAGCATTTGTGGAATTATGATTATGCAGGCAGCTCGAATGTAATTGATGTATATATCCGTTATCTGCGTAAGAAGATTGACGAAGGGTCACAGACGAAGCTGATCCATACTGTGCGGGGTGCCGGATATGTTATGAGGGCGGAACCATGAAACGATTTTCTTTGAAATTAAAATTGACAGCGATGTATTCCTTTTTTATGGTACTGGTGACCTGTCTCTGCCTTGCAGTCCTTTTTTCTCTGAGCGGAAATGAAATCCTGACGTCTGCACAGATGCACTTAAGAGAACGTGTGCAGGAAAGTGCAGATGAAATCGAGCTGGAAGACGGGGAATTCGAAATTGATTCGGATTTTTATTCACTGGATAACAATGTATATCTGGCGCTTTATGATACAGGTGGAAACTTCTTATATGGAAAGGTTCCGCCGGGACTGGAACAGGCTCCGCAATTCGAGGATGGAAAGATTCAGACGGTGAAAAGTGGAACAGAGCAGTGGTATGTGTATGATGTGCAGTATGAAATGGAAAATGGTCAGGAATTCTATATCCGGGGTGTAGTTTCTGTTACAGAGACACAGAAGGAGTTTTTGATCGCAGTCCGATTTGCGGTGATTTTACTGCCTTTGACTGTGATTTTAACGGCGCTGATCGGGTATCGTTTGATCAGGCGAACGCTTCTTCCGGTACGGCAGATGACAGAGACCGTACAGGAGATTCAAAAAGACGGAGATTTAAGCCGCAGGATCGGAGTCAGTCAGGATACCGGGAAAGACGAATTTTATCAGCTGGCAGGAACATTTGACGGTATGCTGGAAAGTCTGGAACAGGCGTTTCTCAGGGAACGGCAGTTTACATCGGACGTTTCCCATGAGCTGCGAACACCGGTCAGTGTGATTCTGGCACAGTGCGAGGCATCTCTGAATCGCACAGATTTGTCAGAAGAGCAGAGGAAAGAAATTCTTCTGATCCGGAAAAAAGCAGGAGAAATGTCTCAGATGATCTCTCAGCTTCTGTTATTGTCACGGGCAGATCAGGGGCGGCAGCAGTTAAATAAAGAAGAGATCAATATTAGTGAATTGACAGAAATAATTGTGGAAGAACAAAAGATGCTGGCGCAGAGGCGTAAAATTGAGGTTCATACAGAGATAGAACCAGACATCACAGGCTATCTGGATGAATCCTTTTATATCCGTATGTTGGATAATCTGATTTCGAATGCAGTTTCTTACGGAAAAGAAGGTGGGAATATTAAAGTGACACTTCATCAGATTCCGTCAGGGGTACAGGGAACGGTAGAAGATGACGGAATCGGAATCAGCAGAGATGATCAGGTGCATATATGGGAGCGGTTTTACCGGGTGGATGCCTCACGGACTGGAAAGGAAGAAGGTTCGCACTCCGGCCTTGGACTTTCCATGGTAAAATGGATCGCACAGGCACATGGAGGGAATGTCCGGGTGGAGAGTGAGCTCGGAAAAGGAAGCTGCTTTACATTTGAGTTAAAATTCTAATCTTATTTTAATCTTCATGGAATATATTATCCTTACAGACAAAGAATAACAGTGTAGAAATGCAGTTGATAGAAAGAGAGGAATTAAAATATGATGAAGAAAAGATATTTTGCAGCGGCAGCAGTATGTGTAATGGCAATGAGCATGTTTACAGGATGTGCAGGAAATGATGGAAAGGATATCGGAAAAGATGCAGCGAAAACAGCAGCATTTTCAGATGCAGGTGTAACAGAAGACGAAATCACAAGGCTGAAAGTAAGCAAGGATCACGATGACGGAAGAAGTATTTATGAGGTTGATTTTACAGTTGCATCCACAGGGGAAGAATATGATTATGAGATTTCAGCAGAAGATGGAAGCATACTTCAGGTTGACAAAGAGATGGACAAGGGAAGTGTGAGTACGACGCAGAATCAGGATCAGAACGCTTCTGAAAATTCCACACAGCAGGGAAGCAGTAACACAGCAAATCAGACAGAGGCAGCAATTTCAGAGGAAGAAGCAACAAACCTTGCGTTGGAAAGAGTGCCGGGGGCATCTGCACAGGATTTGAGAATTCAGCTGGAGTTTGACGATGGAGTCCAGAAATACGAAGGCGACATTATTTATGACGGAAAAGAATATGATTTTGAAATTGACGCCAACACAGGAACATTTCTGGAATGGAGTGAAGAACGGGTTGGATAAGGGAAAGGATAAAAAAATGACAGGATTAAGTACATTATGTTATATCGAAAAAGACGGAAAATATCTGATGCTGCATCGCACAGTAAAAAAGAATGATGTCAATAAAGATAAATGGATCGGTGTGGGTGGACATTTTGAGGCAGACGAAAGTCCGGAGGAATGTCTGCTGCGGGAAGTGAAAGAGGAGACAGGATACACTCTGACTTCCTGGAAATATCGTGCGATCGTGACATTTGTGTCAGGTGACGGTGTGACAGAGTATATGTCCTTATTTACAGCAGATGGATTTACAGGAGAACAGATTGCCTGTGACGAGGGAGAACTTAAGTGGGTAGATAAAAAAGAAATTGACCGACTCAATCTCTGGGAAGGGGATAAAATATTCTTCCGACTCCTGGAGGAATCGGAAGAATTCTTTTCTCTGAAACTGATCTATGATGGAAACGGAAAGCTATTGAAAGCGATGCTGAATGGAAAACCGATGAATTAGATCAGGTAGCAATACATGACAATAAAGTGGCAGGCACTTCCGGCCATAACAAAAAGATGAAAAATCTCGTGGCTTCCGAAATTCTTATGTTTACTATTGAAGATCGGAAGCTTTAATGCGTAGATAATACCGCCGATCGTGTAGATGATTCCCCCTGCTAAAAGCCAGCCAAATGCCGCCGGCGATAATGAGTGGAAAATTTGTGTGAAAGCCAGTACGCAGGTCCATCCCATCCCGATGTAGAGAATGGAAGATACCCATTTCGGGCAATAGACCCAGAAGGCCTTGATCAGAATTCCTACAATAGCGATCCCCCAAACAATGGAAAGCAGAATCAGTCCGGTACGTCCTTTCAAAGTGATCAGACAGATTGGAGTATAGCTTCCGGCGATAAGGATAAAGATCATCATGTGATCGATCTTTTTCAATATCGTATTTACTTTTGCAGAAATATCAAATGTATGGTAGGTCGTGCTGGCAGCATACAGCAGGATCAGGCTGATCGCATATACGGCAAGGGAAATGAGAGATACCCTGCCCGGTTCATGGGCTGCCTTTATCAACAGAGGAATCGCGCCGCAGATTGCCATAAGCATACCAATAAAATGTGTGATCGCGCTGCCGGGGTCTTTTAAATGTTGTGTTTTGTTCATTGATATCTTCCTCCTTAAAATTTGAAAATTGCATGTAGTTTTAAAAACTACATTAAGTATATGTGTATATTACACCTTGTATTCCTTGAATGCAAGTGATTTTAAAAAATTTTTATAATCAAAGAAATTTTGACAGAAAAAGAAAATTCTGATATGATAATTCAGATTGTATTGTGGGACTGTTATACAGTCCCCTATTTTTGTTTTGAGAAAAGGAGATTTATGGAAGAATTAAAATTTGAAGAGTTAGAGTTGTGTCCTGAAATATTAAAAGCAGTAAAACATATGGGATTTGAAGAGGCATCACCGATTCAGTCCAAAGCGATTCCTGTGATCATGAGCGGAAAAGATGTGATCGGACAGGCGCAGACAGGAACCGGAAAAACAGCAGCCTTTGGAATCCCGCTTCTGGAAAAGATTGATCCGAAGAATAAAAAACTTCAGGCGATTGTTCTTTGCCCGACAAGAGAGCTGGCAATCCAGGTTGCAGAAGAAATCAGAAATCTTGCAAAATATATGCATGGGATAAAAGTTCTGCCAATCTATGGAGGACAGGAGATTGTAAAACAGATTCGTTCTCTGAAAAGCGGCACACAGCTTGTGATCGGAACACCGGGACGTGTGATGGATCATATGCGCCGCAAAACTATGAAAATGGATCATGTGCATACGATCGTGCTGGATGAGGCGGATGAGATGCTCAACATGGGATTCCGTGAGGATATTGAGACAATTTTGGAAGGAATTCCACAGGAACACCAGACAGTGCTTTTTTCTGCGACAATGCCAAAGGCAATCTTAGAGATCACAAAACAGTTCCAGACAAATGCGGAACTGGTGAATGTGACGAAGAAAGAGCTGACCGTTCCGAACATTGAACAGTTTTACTATGAAGTGAAACCGAAGAATAAAGAGGAAGTGCTTTCCCGTCTTCTGGATATTTATACACCGAAACTCTCCGTTGTATTTTGTAATACGAAGAAACAGGTAGATCTGCTTGTGAATGGACTGCTTGGAAGAGGATATTTTGCGGCAGGACTTCATGGAGACATGAAGCAGGCACAGAGAGACCGTGTGATGCAGGGATTCCGTTCCGGAAAGACAGATATTCTTGTGTGTACAGACGTAGCAGCAAGAGGAATCGATGTGGATGATGTGGAAGCGGTATTTAACTATGATCTTCCGCAGGATGATGAATATTATGTGCACCGTATCGGAAGAACCGGACGTGCCGGACGCGTGGGACGTTCGTTCTCTTTTGTTTCCGGAAGAGAAGTTTATAAGCTGAAAGAGATTCAGCGTTACTGCAAGACGAAAATTTATGCACAGAAAGTACCGTCTTTAAACGATGTTGCAAATACAAAGATGGAAAATGTGCTGGAAGAGATTGAACAGATCATTGAAAATGAAGATCTGACAAAATTCCTTCAGATCATTGAAGAACGTGTCAATGAATCTGATTATACTGCAATGGATCTGGCAGCAGCATTTTTAAAATACTGTTCCGGACAGCAGGAGACAGAAGAAAAAGATATGGAATTTGGTGATACCGGGGCAGAAGAAGCCGGAATGGTTCGTCTATTTATTAATATCGGTAAGAAAAACAAAGCAAAACCGGGAGATATCGTGGGCGCAATTGCCGGTGAAAGCGGAATTCCGGGAAAACTGATCGGAACGATCGATATGTTTGATAAGTATACATTTGTAGAAGTTCCGAGAGAATATGCACGGGATGTACTCAATGCAATGAATCATACGAAAATCAAAGGAAAATCTGTTGCGGTAGAGCCGGCAAATCAGAAATAATCAAACTGGACTGGTTAAAAATACAATAACTGGACATTTTCATCTATCCACTTTGGTGGTAGGATAAGACCATCAAAAATGAAAAGAGGGAAAACGATGGAAAAGAGAAAGCAGACAGTAGTAAAACTGGCACAGACAGCACTTTTGGCAGCACTTTGCTTTGTATCATTTACATTTTTGCAGATTAAGATCCCGATGCCGGGTGGAGATGCTACATCCCTTCATATCGGGAATGCATTTTGTGTTCTGGGAGCATTGCTCTTAGGAGGTTGGTACGGCGGACTGGCCGGCGCAATCGGGATGACGATCGCAGATGTTCTGGATCCGATTTATATCGTGGGAGCACCAAAGACATTTGTGTTGAAGCTCTGTATTGGTCTGATCGTAGGACTTGTGGCACATCGTATCGGGAAAATTAATGAAAGTACAGATAAGAAATATGTATTTCGCTGGAGTGTCCTTGCATCCGTTGCAGGACTGGGATTTAACGTGATCGCGGACCCATTGGTAGGATATTTTTACAAACAGTATATTTTAGGACAGCCGCAGCAGATGGCAGAAGTACTTGCAAAATGGAGTACAGCAACCACATTTGTGAATGCAGTTGTATCTACGATTCTGGTGGCAGTTCTGTATAATGCACTGCGTCCGGTGTTATTAAAAAGCGGGATGCTGCAGATTGTAAGAAAAACAGAAGAAGTCAAAATTTGAAATAGAGAAATATGAAAACCACAGGAGAATCTCAATCAACATGATTCGCCTGTGGTTTATTTTACTTAAGCATGAATCGTAGTTCCGGTCTTACCCTTGAGTGCATCATTGATCTTGTCATAAGATGTGATCAGAGCGGTACGTCCTTCCCTTTCTTCTACAAATTCAACGGCAGCCTGGAATTTCGGGAGCATGTTGTAGACTCCGAAATGTCCCTGTTCCATATATTCTTTTGCCTGTGCAGCTGAGATTTCTCCCAGTTTTTCTTCGTTGTCTTTTCCGAGATTGATACATACCTGCTCTACACTTGTCAGGATGATCAACTGATCGGCATCCACACCTTCTGCAAGTTTTCCGGCAGTCAGGTCTTTTTCAATGACTGCGCTGGCGCCTTTTAAGTGATTATCCTGTTCCAGTACAGGGATTCCGCCTCCACCGGCAGCGATTACGACCTGATCAGCATCCAGAAGTGCGTTGACTGCATCCAGTTCCACGATCTTTACAGGATGCGGAGCGGAAACGACTCGTCGGAATCCTTTTCCGGCTTCTTCGATCACATAATTTCCTTTTTTACGCTCTTCGTTGGCTTCTTCTGCGCTCATGTAACGTCCGAGAACTTTGGTTGGTGTATAGAAAGCCTCGTCATAAGGATCTACGATAACCTGTGTCAATACAGTGCTGACTGTACGGTAGATTCCGCGGTTCATCAGTTCTTCCCGGATTCCGTTCTGGAGATCGTATCCGATATAGCCCTGGCTCATGGCAGAACATACAGACATCGGTGCAGCTGTATAATTTTCATGACGCTGTCCGAATTCATTCATGGCAGTGTGGATCATCCCTACCTGTGGAGCATTGCTGTGTGTGATCGCAACCTGAAATCCGGCTTCGATCAAATCTGCGATTACTTTTGATGTATTTTTTACTGCGACTTTCTGCTCCGGCAATGTAGTTCCAAGAGCACGGTGTCCCAGTGCAACGACAACTCTTTTCTTCATAGTCATATCCCTTTCGTTAAATAATTGTGATGAATAAATTATATTATTTTTCGTACAAAAAAGCAACGTTATTCCACGCAGAAGTTGTGGATTATCGATAAAAGGCAAAGAAGACATCCAGCAACATCAGCATTCCCAGCAGAACACATACGCAAAGCAGGAACCAGAGGGGGATTTTTCTCGTAATCTGCTTCCATTTTGGTGCGATGAAGTACTGGCAGGCGCATCCGATTAGTCCAAGGAACATGGTATCCGCAAAAAACGGAGGCAGCAGAGAAGGACAAAAGTATTGAGAAATTTTGTGCAGGTCTGCGTGCCAGATCATCTGGACTGTAAAATCTGAAAGGTATCCAATCACAGAGTATAATAACCCGTTCATACAGAATGCCAGAATCGGATTTTTTGCAAATCGGTGCAGCATCGTTACGCTGAGAACACCGCAAATTCCATAAAGAGGAATCCATGGACCAAGCAGAATACTACGGTTCAAAAAGACCCCTTCCATTGTGAGATAGCTCAGTGTTTCCAGAATCCATCCAAGAATGGAAAACAGAAAGAACAGCGAGGCCAGTGTCAGCGGGTGATAGGAACCGGTCGGAGCCATAGGCTGATGCACAGCACGGACCGGCGGCTGGACAGAAAACAGAAAGGCCGGATACTGATGTGGTTCAAAATAGGCAATCTTTGTATAAGGTCCTTCGGAATCGTCATAAAGCGCTTTGCGGATCAGTAGCTCGTCATCAGAAAGCTCCTGTTCCAGAAGTGGATCATTAAACAGTTCGTAACGGGGAGCGCGGGACCGGATATAATTTTTTCGCAGGGTCATATATAATTCAGCATCGGTGGCTGTCTGATAAGGATTGACAAACAGAAAATCCAGAATACCGAATGTAAGGAGAGAAAGAATGCTCCATCCGATAAAAGACAGATGCAGAAGAAACATCCGCCATTTGTTTCCGCGCATCAGCTGTCTGGATAAAAAGAATGCATCCTTTCGTCCCATCGTCGGGTTCTCAGCCAGTATATAAGGAATCATGCTGTATTCGTACTTTTTGATGATGCCGCCGATGAACGTCAGGTTCCAGAAAGTCTGAAAAACACAACGGCAGGTCATGATCCATGCAGGGTGGGAAAAGAAGTTCACTTTGTAAAGAAAGAAAAGCTTACTGATCGTTGTCTGCTGATAAGTGCGTGCCTCCAGAAAGAAACGGGCTTCTCCGACAAGCAGCACGTTTTGAATGAAGACAGTGTAGAGAAAAGAGAGCAATACCCCCAGGAGAAGCAGAAAAAACGAGGTGGAAAACGGATCAAGGAAGGCCTCGTTGACAGTCTTTAAAGTGGCAAAGATAAAAGATCTTCCACTGGTATATATATTGAGGATGTGTTCGAACAGAGTTGCCAGTGGTGCACCGGAAAACGAAATCTGAAATACGTGCTGCAGCGTGTCTGTTGCGATCGAGGAATTGGAGGCATCTGGAAAATTCATATGTGTCTGAACAAAAATTGTTTGCAGTCCCGGGCGAAACTGCCGGAAAATAAAAGTGGAAGATGCAAATGAGGTCGTTAAAAATGCGATCAGAAAACAGACAGATACCATTTTCTGATAGTTGCTCTTTAGTGATTTTTTTGCCTGATGTTTCAGATGTTTTCTTGTCCACATAACAGGATTCCTCCGATTCTGATGATAGACCTATTATAGTTGCTTCACGGCAGACTGTCAAAGAAGATTTGCACCTTGTCAACAGAACCTGAAATCTGCTAAAATTTAGATTGCTGTGAACAGCAACCATAGAACAAGGAGGATGAAAAGTTGAGAAAATTGATTCCTTATTTGAAAAACTATAAAAAGGAAAGTATTATCGGACCGCTGTTTAAACTTTTAGAGGCGGTATTTGAATTGATTGTGCCATTAGTCACTGCAAGAATTGTTGATATCGGAATTCAGAACCGGGATATCCCGTATATCTGGAAGATGGCGGCATTGCTGGTGGCGTTTGGTGTAATGGGACTTTTGTGTTCCCTGCTGGCGCAGTATTTTGCGGCAAAAGCAGCTGTCGGTTTCGGAACAGAACTTCGGCATGATCTGTTCTGCCACATTGAACAGCTTTCTTATGCGGCAGTAGATAAGGCTGGCAGCGCCACGCTGGTTGTCAGGATCACAAGTGATATCAATCAGGTACAGTCCGGTGTCAATCTGGTGCTTCGTCTGTTCCTGCGATCGCCGTTTATTGTGGTAGGTGCAATGGTCATGGCATTTACGATCAATGTAAAGACCGCATTGATCTTTGTCGTGACAGTTCCGCTTCTGGCGCTTGTGATCTACGGTATTATGATCGTGACGATCCCGCTGTATAAAAAAGTACAGAAAGCACTGGATCAGGTGCTTGTCTCTACCAGAGAAAATCTGGCGGGAATCCGTGTGATCCGTGCGTTTTGTACACAGAAGAAAGAGCAGGAAGAGTTTGATACAAAGAGTGAGATACTGATGAAGCTACAGTTTCTGACCGGACGGATTTCAGCGCTGTTGAATCCGATGACATATATTATCGTCAACGCCGGGATTATTGCGGTTGTCTGGTATGGGGGCGGACAGGTATATGAAGGGCTGCTGACACAGGGAGAGGTAATCGCCCTGGTCAATTATATGTCCCAGATTCTTCTGGCGCTGGTGGCGCTGGCGAATCTGATTGTTTCCTTTACAAAAGCAGTAGCATCTGCAGCCCGTCTGAATGAGGTGTTTGCACTCAGATCCGAGCTTGTGGACGGAGAGTGGGAGAAAGCAGAGGCGAAAGCGGAAGCCGTGAAAGTAAAGATGGAACACGTGACATTCTGCTATCCGGGCAGTCAGGAGTCGGCGCTGGAGGATATTTCTTTTACCGCGAAAGCAGGAGAGACGATTGGAATCATTGGAGGGACAGGTTCCGGCAAGACAACTCTGGTCAATCTCATTCCCCGGTTTTATGATGTGACAGAGGGAAAAGCCGAAATCGATGGACTGGAGATTTCAAAATACCGGACAGAGGCTCTGCGAAAACAGATCGGAGTGGTTCCGCAGAAGGCAGTGCTGTTTTCCGGTACCATAAAGAGTAATCTTCAAATGGGAAATGAGCAGGCATCTGAACAGGAGATGTATGCAGCATTAAAAACCGCACAGGCTTTGGAGTTTGTGGAGGAGAAGCCGGGAAGGCTGAATGCTCCTGTCAGTGAAGGCGGAAAAAACCTGTCGGGAGGGCAGAGACAGAGGCTGACGATCGCAAGAGCACTGGTGAAAAATCCACAGATACTGATTCTGGATGACAGTGCATCTGCGCTTGATTTCGCTACAGATGCGGCACTTCGAAAAGCATTGTCCCAGGATACGGAAAATATGACCGTATTTCTGGTATCGCAGAGAGCATCCTCTGTCATGCATGCCGATAAGATCCTGGTATTGGATGACGGAAAGATGGTGGGATACGGCAATCATGAAGAGCTGCTTGGAGCGTGCGGTGTCTATCAGGAAATCTGTCGGTCTCAGTTTTCGAAAGAGGAGGGGGTTCAGTATGCATAAAAAGAAAAAAAGTGTATGGAAAAAGATACTCTGGCTGATTCGGCCCTATCTGCATTTTTTGATGCTATCATTCGTATTTGCGGGTATTTCTGCGTTGCTGACATTGTATGCTCCGATTCTGATCGGTAATGCTGTGGATCTGATTATTGGAAAAGGAAGTGTGGATTTTGACGTGATCGGCAGGATTCTGTTCAGGCTGGCAGGGATTATTGTTATAACAAGCGCTGCGCAGTGGCTGATGAATCTGTGCAACAACCACATTACGTATCGGGTAGTTAAGGATGTCCGTACAAAGGCATTTGCAAAGCTGCAGAAGCTTCCTCTGAAATATGTAGACAGCCATGCATATGGAGAGACCATCAGTCGGATCATCACCGATGTGGAGCAGTTTTCGGATGGACTCCTCATGGGATTTACTCAGTTCTTTACCGGTGTGGTGACGATTTTGGGAACCCTGGTATTTATGCTCCTGATCAATGTGAAGATTGCGTTGGTTGTAATCCTGATCACGCCGGTATCTTTGTTTGTGGCAAGCTTTATTGCGAAGAGAACCTATGTGTTTTTTAAAGCACAGTCAGAGACCAGAGCACAGATGACATCCCTTGTCGATGAAATGGTGGGAAATCAGAAGGTTGTGCAGGCATTTGGATACGGTGACCGGGCAGTGGAGAGGTTTGATACGATCAACAAAAAGCTCCAGAAAGTCAGCCTGCAGGCGATTTTCTTTTCGTCCATTACGAATCCGAGTACCCGGTTTGTCAACGGACTGGTGTATACAGGGGTTAGTATTGCAGGTGCGTTTACCGCAATCGGAGGCGGGATCACGGTGGGGCAGCTGTCTTGCTTTTTAAGCTATGCAAACCAGTATACAAAGCCGTTTAACGAAATCTCAAGTGTGGTCACAGAGCTTCAGAATGCACTGGCATGCGCACGGCGGGTATTTGACTTTATTGAGGAACAACCGGAAGAGCCGGATGCGGCATCGGCGATCGAACTGAAAAATCCAGACGGCAGTATGACACTGGAACATGTCAGTTTTTCTTATAATCCGGAGATTAAGCTTTTACAGGATCTGAACCTGAATGTAAAGCCGGGTCAGAAAATTGCGATTGTAGGACCGACGGGATGCGGAAAGACGACGCTGATCAATCTTCTGATGCGTTTTTATGATATTCAAAGTGGAGAGATCCGTGTCGGCAATACCGGAATTCAGAATATTACAAGAGACAGTTTGCGGGCCAACTTTGGAATGGTTCTGCAGGAGACCTGGCTGAAAGCAGGAACGATCGCAGAGAATATTGCGTATGGAAAAGAAGATGCCACAAGGGAAGAAATCATTGCGGCGGCAAAGGCGGCTCATGCGCATGGGTTTATCCGGAGAATGGAGCAGGGGTATGATACGCTGATTCAAGAAGAGGGCGGAAACCTGTCACAGGGGCAGAAGCAGCTTTTGTGTATTGCCAGAGTTATGCTCAGAATTCCGGATATGTTGATTCTGGACGAGGCAACCTCTTCGATCGATACCCGTACAGAAATGAAGATTCAGGAAGCGTTTCAGAGTATGATGAGGGGACGTACCAGCTTTATTGTGGCACATCGGCTTTCTACTATTCGGGAGGCAGATGTGATCCTTGTGATGAAGGATGGAAATATTATTGAACAGGGCAGCCATGAGGAGTTGTTAGAAAAAGGCGGATTTTATAAAAATCTGTATGAAAGCCAGTTTGCGTCTTAGAAAAAAGCCCGGGGAGATCATGCATTTCCCCGGGCGGTCATATATTCATGCTCGCGTTTTAATTCTGCAAGACAGTCTTTTGCGAGCCAGTGCTGATTGGTCGGTGTGAGGATCGCTTTGTACGGAAACGGTCCCGCACCGCTTTTTTTCAAAGCAAGAAGCGCCTGATCCAGCTTCTGGTTGGAAAGTCCGCAGAATACGATCATTGTATCGGAGAGCTCTTCTCCGTCATAAATTTCTTCAGAAGGTGTCATGTCCGGCAGCCCTGCAAGTACACCGAGAGGCTGGCTGTAATCTTTGAGTGTAATGTGGCGGAGACGCACACGAAGCGGAAGCAGTGCACGTTCCACTTTCTTTTTTACTTCTTTGTCTGATATATGGAATAATAAAATACTTTCTCTCATACAGATGAAATCTCCTATCTATCTTTTTGCATTTATTGTAATAGATTTTATCTTGTAAGGAAAGGGCAGATTATAAAAAATCTATTGACGGGTACAGGGAAAAGAAATATAATAGCTGTATTAAGAAAATAATACAATAATACGACAGGTGTACAGCACACCAGGCACAGCCGGGAGGAAAAGTATGATTGAGATTAAGAATCTGACAAAGACGTATAAGTTGAATAAAAAGCAGATGAAAGAATCCAGAACCACAAATCCGATCAAGACGGCAGTCAATGCTCTTACGCTGACTGCGAAAAAAGGTGAGATTTATGGCCTTTTGGGACCCAATGGAGCAGGGAAGACGACTACGCTGCGCTGTATTTCCACGATCATCAAGCCGACAAAGGGCGAGATTTATGTAGATGGGCATGAGGTGCGCAAAGAGCCGGAGAAAGTGCGGGAAAAGATCGGATTTCTGACCGGAGATATCAAGCTGGATCCACAGTTTTCCCCGGATTATATGTTTGACTTTTTCGGGAAGATCCATGGAGTGAAGCCGGAGAAGCTCAAAGAACGAAAAGAGGAACTGTTTACTTATTTTGGGATCAAGGATTTTGCGCACAAAAAGATGAAAGAGCTGTCAACCGGAATGGGGCAGAAGGCTGCAATCGCAGTCAGCCTGGTACATGATCCGGATATTGTTATTTTTGATGAACCGACAAACGGTCTGGATGTCGTGACGGCAAGGAGTGTGACAGACTATCTGAAGCGCCTGAAAGAGGAGGGAAAGCTGGTCATTATTTCTACACATATCATGTCAGAGGCAGAGAAGCTGTGTGACCGGATCGGAGTGATCATTGACGGAAGGAAAGTGATGGAAGGGCATCTGGAGGATATCTTAAGAGAGACACAGACAGAAGATCTGGAGGATGCGTTTTTTGAATTGTACAGTCAGGTAAAAGGAGGCGGGGAAGATGCGTGAGATTCGATTGATCTGTAAAAAAGAATTATCCAGAGTGCTGACAGACAGAAAGATGTTATTTTCTGTATTTCTTCTGCCGGCGATCATCATGGTGGTCGTAATGAATGTAATGACCAGTTTTTCGAAAAATTTGGAGAATGATGTCAAATCTCATGCGCCCATTGTTTATCTGCAGAATGCCCCGGAGGGTGTGGAGCAGTACTTGAAGGCGTATAATGAGAAGATGGATCTGCGCACGGTGGATGACGAACAGAAAGTGACAGAGGAAATCAGAGATGGATCAGCCGATTTGTGGATTGCTTTTCCGCAGGATTTTCTGGAGCAGATAGAAGTTTATAAGACAGGGGATGAGATTCCTCAGATCAAAGTTTATTACAATCCGTCCGAAGAGTATTCGCAGGCTGCCTATGAAGGTGTGGCAGGCGGATGTCTGGAGGTTTACCGGCAGGCACTGTTGTCAGAGCGTGTCGGAGATATGCAGTCTTTGACAGTATTTACGGTGAATTCAGACAATCCGGACATGGTAATCCAGGATGAACAGAAAGCCGGCGGCAAAGCACTTGGCATGATGCTTCCGTATTTTGTGACGATCTTACTTTTTGCGGGAGCAATGGGACTGGGAACCGATATGGTGGCAGGAGAAAAAGAGCGCGGTACCATGGCAAGTATGCTGGTAGCGCCGATCAAAAGAAGCTCGATCGTACTCGGAAAAGTATTTGCGCTGATGATCATTTCAGGAATCAGTTCGGTTGTATATGTTGCGGTTATGGTAGGCTTCCTGCCACAGATGATGGGGGCCTACGGAAGTGAAGGTCTGGGACTGAGTCTGGAAGTCGGGCAGGTGCTGATGATGGCATTTTTGCTGATTGCGATTGCATTCCTGTATTCCGGAATCATCGTTCTGATTTCTGTCTTTGCAAAAGATACAAAAGAGGCAAACAGCTATATTATGCCGGTTTATATGCTGATCCTGATTTTGGGGATTGCGACAATGTTTACGACGCAGAATATTGAAAGCTGGTATTATGCAGTACCGGTGTTTAATACAGCGCTGGCGTTACAGGGAATTCTTACAGGAGATGTGAGTGTGATGCAGTATGCGGTGACACTGGCAGAGACATTGATCCTGGGAATGATACTGATCACGGTAATCGCAAAAGCATTTGAAAGTGAAAAGGTAATGGCAAAATAGAAATTGTTTCAGACAGAGCATTTCACAAAGAGAAGGTGCCTGCATATAGTAACAGTAAGAAGGCTGCTGCTGTATGCAGGCGCTTTTTATAGCGGCAGAACGGATTTCGGGAAGCGGGTGTGAGGTGTGAGGCTCTGTGAACTGAGAGAGAAAGAAGTAATCAATATATGTAACTGCAGAAGACTTGGCTGTGTGGTGGATGTGGATATTGATGTCTGCGATGGAAAGGTTCTGGCGATCATTATTCCGGTTCCCGGGAAGATTTGCGGGATACTTGGCAGTGACGGAGAATATGTGATTCCGTTCGGTTGTATTAAAAAAATCGGGCCGGATATCATTTTGGTGGAAATCTGTGAAGAAAAGTTTTTGCAAAAGTACTAGATGTTGGTTATAATGGGGAAAAGAAACCAAATGCAAAGGAAAAAGAAAGGCGGAAATGAGTATGAAATGTCCGTATTGTGGTCATCCGGATACGCGGGTGATCGATTCCAGACCGGCGGAAGACAACAACGCCATCCGAAGAAGAAGATCCTGCGATGAATGCGGGAAACGCTTTACAACTTATGAGAAAGTAGAGACGATTCCCCTGATCGTGATCAAAAAAGACAATAACAGAGAGCAGTATGACAGATCTAAGATTGAAGCCGGAGTTTTGCGGGCATGTTATAAGCGTCCTGTTTCAGCACAGCAGATCCAGCAGACGATCGATGATATCGAGCTCCAGATATTTAAAAGAGAGGACAAAGAGATCCCAAGTAAATTGATCGGGGAGATCGTGATGGACCGTCTCAAAGATCTGGATGCGGTCGCATATGTCCGTTTTGCATCTGTATACAGAGAGTTTAAGGATGTGAACACATTTATGTCCGAACTGAAGAAGATCCTGGAGTAGCCGTATGCGAACCTATAAATTGACGATCGCTTATGATGGAAGCCGGTATCAGGGCTGGCAGAGACAGAGCAATACAGACAAGACGATCCAGGGGCTTTTAGAACAGGCGGCATCTGAGGCGGCAGGATATCCGGTGGAAGTACAGGGATCAGGACGCACAGACGGCGGTGTCCATGCGAAGGGGCAGACGGCCAGTGTGATTTTGCGCGGAAAAGTACAGGAGTCTGAGTTTTTACAAAATATGAACCGGCTGCTTCCTTTGGATATCCGGGTGATCGAAATGGAACTGGTAAAGAACGGATTTCACGCGAGACTCAGTGCAGTTGGAAAATGTTATGAATACTGGATCGATATGCGGGAAAAACCAGATGTGTTTATGCGAAAGTATACCTATCATTATCCGAAAGAGCTGAATATAGAGGCGATGCAAAGAGCAGCGGATGATCTGATTGGACGGTATGATTTTGCCGCATTTACGGACAAAAAGGAGGAAAAGTCCACAATTCGCACAATTTATGCTATAATCGTGGAGGTACAGGGGGACAAGTTGAGGATCGAATACCGGGGCAGCGGTTTTATGTATCATATGGTGAGGATCCTGACAGGAACTCTGTTGGAAGTAGGAGACGGAAGAAGAACGCCGGAATCGGTAAAGGCTGCACTGGCAGGCAGAGACAGGGCAGATGCCGGATTTCTTGCACCTGCAAGAGGGCTGACATTAAAAGAAGTGTATTATTAGATTGGGGGCGGGTACGAAAGTAGACGGTCCCTTTTTGGGTTTTTCTAAAGAAAACAGGAGGATTTATGAAGCTGATATCATGGAATGTAAATGGAATCCGTGCCTGCGTACAGAAAGGATTTCTGGAATTCTTTCGGGAAGCAGATGCAGATATTTTCTGTCTGCAGGAGACAAAGCTGCAGGCAGGTCAGATTGAGCTGGATCTGGAAGGGTATGAGCAGTACTGGAATTATGCCGTGAAAAAAGGATATTCCGGAACGGCTGTATTTACAAAAAAGAAACCATTAAATGTGACTTATGGAATCGGAATCGAGGAGCACGATCAGGAAGGTCGTGTTATTACACTGGAATTTGAAGAATTTTATTTTGTGACTGTGTACACGCCGAATTCTCAGAACGAGCTTGCCAGACTGGATTACCGCATGAAGTGGGAATCTGATTTTCTGGCGTATTTGAAGAAACTGGAAGAGGAGAAGCCTGTGATTTTCTGTGGTGATCTGAACGTGGCACACAAAGAAATTGACTTGAAAAATCCGAAGACGAACCGGAAAAACGCCGGATTTACGGATGAAGAAAGAGGAAAGTTTACCGAGATGTTAAATGCGGGATTTATTGATACATTCCGGTATTTCTATCCGGATCAGGAAGGGATTTATTCCTGGTGGTCTTACCGGTTCAGTGCCAGAGCAAAGAATGCAGGGTGGAGGATCGATTATTTTTGCGTTTCAGAATGTTTGAAGGACCGGCTTGCGGATGCGAAGATCCTGACAGATGTTATGGGATCAGACCATTGTCCGATCGAGCTGGATTTAAAATAAAAAGGAGAGAATGAACATGACAAAGATTGATATTATTTCCGGATTTTTAGGAGCCGGAAAAACAACATTTATTAAAAAGATGCTCAAAGAAGCATTTTCGGGAGAACAGGTTGTGCTTATCGAGAACGAATTCGGAGAGATCGGGATTGACGGAGGATTTCTTAAGGAAGCGGGAATTGAAATCAGGGAGATGAATTCCGGATGTATCTGCTGTTCGTTAGTCGGAGACTTTGGAAAATCCTTAAAAGAAGTGGTAGATACGTATCATCCGGATCGGATTCTGATCGAGCCATCCGGTGTTGGAAAACTTTCTGACGTGATCAAAGCAGTGCAGGATGTGCAGGATGAGATCGAAGCGGAGCTGAACAGTTTTACAACAGTTGTAGACGTGACAAAATGCAGATTATATAAGAAGAATTTCGGAGAATTTTTCAGCAATCAGATCGAATATGCAGGTGCGATCATCTTAAGTCGTACAGATAAGGCAAAACCAGAGAAAGTGGAAGAAAGTGTTGCGCTGCTTCGCAAGTTAAATGAAAAGGCTCCGATCATCACAACTCCAATCGAGCAGTTGTCAGGAGAGAAGCTTCTGGAGACAATGGAGCACAGCAAATCTCTGGAAGAAGAGTTGCTCCTGGAAGAGGAAATCTGCCCGGAATGCGGACATGTGCATGAACACGCACACCATCACCATTGCCATGAAGAACACGATCATCATGAGCATCACCATCATCATGGAGAGGAGTGTGGCTGCGGACATGGCCATCACCATGAGCACCATCACGAGCATGAACATCATCATGATGGGGAGTGCGGTTGTGGCTGCGGACACAATCATGACCATGAACATCATCACCATCATCATGCAGATGAAGTGTTTACAAGCTGGGGACGAGAGACGATCAAAACCTACAGCAGGGAAGAAATCAGCAGAATCTTAAAGACGCTGGAAGAGGATGACACATACGGAACTGTTCTTCGTGCAAAGGGAATGGTCGCAGGTGCAGACGGAGAGTGGATTTATTTTGACATGGTTCCGCAGGAGCATGAAGTCAGAAGCGGGGCAGCGGAATATACGGGAAGAATCTGTGTGATCGGTTCCAGGCTGGAAGAAGACAAGCTGGAAGCATTATTTGGACTGAAAAAATAGAAACTACAGACAGGAGAGAGAACAATGAATGAACCGGATGTAATGGTTTATCTGATGACTGGATTTTTAGACAGTGGAAAATCCCAGTTTTTAAAGTTCACACTGACACAGGATTATTTTCAGATTGATGGAACAACGCTTCTGATTCTCTGCGAGGAAGGTGAGGAAGAGTTTGATCCGCTGGAAATGGCAAAGCATGGTGTGAAGATCATCAAAATAGAAGAACAGGAAGAGTTGACAGAAGCATTCTTAAATGAACTGCATGAAAAATATTCGCCGGAGCGTGTGGTGATCGAATACAACGGAATGTGGAAAGTCAGTGACTTTGAAGCGTTAAGTCTTCCGCAAGGATGGGAAATCGAACAGAAACTGACAACAGTGGATGCAAGTACATTTCAGATGTATCTGAACAACCTGAAGCCGTTGTTTGTCGAAATGGTACGCGGGGCGGAACTGGTGCTGTTTAATCGTTGTACAGATATTGAACCTCTGGCAGGATACCGCAGAAGTGTGAAAGTAGTCAGCCCACAGGCAGAAGTGATCTTTGAGGATGAAAACGGTGAGATCGAGAATATTTTCGGGGATGATGTGCCGTATGATCTGAACGCGCCTGTGATTGAGATTCCAAGAGAGGATTATGGAATCTGGTATGTGGATGTTATGGAAAATCCGGACAGATACAAGGGAAAAGTGATTGAATTTACCGCAAAAGTATTAAAGCCGAAAGGATTTCCGTCCAAGGTATTTCTTCCGGGACGGATGGCGATGACCTGTTGTGCGGATGACACTACATTTTTAGGATATATCTGCAAGAGCGCCTACGCACCGAAGCTGCAGGCAGGAGAATGGGTGAAGGTGCGCGCAAAAGTACAGTATGGACATGTATCAGTGTATAAAGGTACCGGACCGATTCTGGAGGCAGAGCATATTGAAGAAGCCGAACCAATCGAAGAGCTGGTTTACTTTAACTAAAAAGAGTGAGGGAGAGACAAGATGGAAAAAAGATTTGACGTAATCGCAATGGGAGAACTTTTGATTGATTTTACAATGAACGGACAGAGCGAACAGGGAAATAACCTGTTCGAAGCCTGCCCGGGAGGAGCGCCGTGTAATGTGCTGGCAATGCTGAACAAGCTTGGTAAAAAGACTGCATTTCTGGGAAAAGTAGGAGATGATCAGTTTGGAAGACTGCTGCGGGATACGATCAGCAGTGCAGGGATTGATGCATCTAATCTTCTGACTGATGATGAAGTGAACACGACGCTTGCATTTGTACATACTTTCCCGGATGGAGACCGAGAATTTTCTTTCTATAGAAATCCGGGGGCAGATATGATGCTTCGTGAGGAGGAAGTTGAGGAAGACTTTATCCGTCAGGCAAGACTGTTCCATTTCGGAACTCTGTCCATGACACATGAAGAAGTCAGAAAGGCAACAAAAAAAGCGCTTAAGGCAGCGAAGGACAATGGACTTTTAGTATCCTTTGATCCGAATCTGCGCCCGCCGCTGTGGAGTTCTCTGGATCTGGCGAAAGAACAGATGGAGTACGGATTCCAGTACTGTGATATTCTGAAAATTTCTGATAATGAGATTCAGTTTGTATCAGGAAAAGAAGATTACGATGAGGGAATCCGGTATCTTCAGGAGAAATATCAGATTCCGTTGATTCTTCTGACAATGGGGAAAGACGGAAGCCGTGCGTACTACAAGGGAATGCGTGTAGAAAGAGCCGGAAAATCAGTGAAGGCGATCGAAACGACAGGAGCCGGAGATACATTCTGCGGAAGCTCTTTAAATTATATTCTGGAGCATGATTTTGAAAATCTGACGGAAGAACAGCTGGGAGAAATGCTCACATTTGCAAATACAGCAGCAGCGCTGATTACAACCAGAAAAGGAGCGATTCGTTCCATGCCGGAGAAGGAAGAGGTTCTGGAATTTCTGCAAAAATAAAAAACTGCTTTCTTTTTCCCGATAAATAGTGTACAATGAAGCGCAGTACATGAAGATATGGGAGGAATATACAATGCCGGAAGCAGTAGCAGAAGAATTGTGTGTGAAGTTTAGAAACATCGATGAAATACAGGAATTTGCAAAAGCAGTGAATCAGTTTGATGGAGATGTTGATCTGAAACAGGGGAGAATTACGATTGATGCGAAGTCTCTTCTGGGAATCTGCAGTATGAATATAGAGGAAGAGATGGAACTGCAGGTGTTTAATGGGGATGCAGAAGAATTGAAAGAATTGATCAAGAAATTTCTTGTTTAAAGTATGTATACATCGATAACATAAGGGTATTTTCCAGTGGATGGGAGATACCCTTTTTCGAAAAAGAAAGGAGAGAGCAGGATGAAATTTACAAAAATGCAGGGATTGGGCAATGATTATGTCTATGTGAATGGTTTTGAAGAACGGATTGAAAATCCTTCTGAAATGGCTGTAAAAGTGAGCAACCGGAATTTTGGAGTCGGTTCGGATGGACTGATTCTGATCAATCCGTCCGAGAAAGCAGATTTTGAGATGGAGATGTATAATGCAGACGGTTCCAGGGGAGAGATGTGTGGAAACGGAATTCGTTGTGTGGCAAAATATGTTTATGATTATGGTCTTACCGATAAGACACATATTTCTGTGGAGACACTGGGCGGGATTAAATATCTGGATCTGACTGTAGAGGATGGAAAAGTGGTTCTGGTAAGAGTGGACATGGGAAGTCCGATCCTGACACCGGCGCAGATTCCGGTCATCGCAGATGAGGCGGAAGCGGTTGCTGTTCCGATCCTTGTGGACGAAACAGAATACCAGATGACTTGTGTTTCTATGGGAAATCCTCATGCAGTCATATTTATGGATGATATCGAACATCTGGAGATTGAGAAGATCGGACCGAAATTCGAGCATCATGAACGATTTCCGAACAGAGTGAATACAGAATTCGTGAAAGTCTTAGACAGACACACGGCAAGTATGCGTGTCTGGGAGCGGGGATCCGGGGAGACACTTGCCTGTGGAACCGGAGCCTGTGCAGTGGCAGTGGCATGTATTCTCGGAGGATATACAGAAAACAAAGTGACGGTTAAGCTGCTCGGAGGAGATCTGCTGATCGAATGGTATCGTGAACAGAATAAAATCTATATGACAGGACCGGCAGCGGTTGTCTTTGACGGAGTGTGGAAGGCATAATAGAAAAAGAGACAAAACGTTCGTTACGGTTTATCTCCGGTTACTATCAATACCTGAGATGAACGGTAACGAACTTTGCTTAAAAAATAAAAAAAGTGCTTGACTTTTTGAAAAATTGCGATATAATGTAAATGTTGAGTCTGACAGAAAGAGAAATGATGCGGATTGGTGTAATGGCAGCACAGCAGACTCTGACTCTGTTAGTAGAGGTTCGAGTCCTCTATCCGTAGCTTGTAAGACAGTCATAAAGGCTGTCTTATTTTTATGTCCGGAGTATGTTACTGTGTACAGTTGCAGAGGGATTTTTACTGTTGTTTTTGGAGAAAAAAACATTGACAATCAAGGACAAAAAGAATATAATAAAGCAGTATGACATAAGGAGAAACAGCTTACACCAAAGCCCCGGAGTATGCTGATTTCATATAGAAGAGTTAAAGTAAATAATCTATGATAATTAGTAAGTAGGAGGAACACCCATGAAAACTTATATGGCTAACCCAGACAAGATCGAAAGAAAATGGTATGTGGTTGACGCTGAAGGATGTACATTAGGACGTCTGTCTTCAGAGATCGCTAAAGTGTTAAGAGGAAAAAATAAACCGGAGTACACACCACATGTTGATACAGGAGATTATGTAATCGTTGTAAACGCTGACAAAGTGAAAGTAACAGGAAAGAAATTACAGCAGAAAATCTACTACAATCACTCTGATTATGTAGGTGGAATGAGAGAGACAACACTGGCTGAGATGCTTGCAAAGAAACCGGAAAAAGTTGTTGAGCTTGCTGTAAAAGGAATGCTTCCAAAAGGACCTTTGGGAAGAGCAATGATCAAGAAACTTCATGTATACGCTGGACCAGAGCACAACAATCAGGCTCAGAAACCAGAAGTATTGACATTTTAAGGAAAGGTTGAAAGGAGGACATTACATTGGCTAACGCAAAATATTACGGAACAGGAAGAAGAAAAAAATCTGTTGCAAGAGTATATCTTGTACCGGGAACAGGAAAGATTACAATCAATAAAAGAGATATCGATGAGTATCTTGGACTGGAAACATTAAAAGTTGTTGTTCGTCAGCCACTCGTTGCTACAGGAACAACAGACAAATTTGATGTAATCGTAAACGTACATGGTGGTGGATACACAGGACAGGCTGGAGCAATCCGTCACGGAATCTCCAGAGCACTTCTTGAAGCTGATGCTGAGTACAGACCAGTATTAAAGAGCGCTGGATACCTGACACGTGACCCACGTATGAAAGAACGTAAGAAATACGGTCTCAAAGCTGCTCGTAGAGCACCACAGTTCTCAAAACGTTAATTTCAGTTACGCAAGAGATAATCTTCGGAACTCGGATTTACGTTCAAATCCTTGTTTTACAAGGGTTTGTGGAGTTGTCAGATGTGGTGAAAAGCGGTGGAATTTACTCAGTTCGCAACGCATTTGCAACACGTTTGCAACAAAAATATCTAAAAAATATAGGACACTTTTCGGTGATAGGCACTGGAGAGTGTCCTTTTTGTTATGCAGATTTTGTATCGGCAGTTACGCTGTCCTCATTTTCTAAGGTTTTGTTGATTGCGTCTACAAGAACCTGCATATCTAAGTGAGTATAAACTTTTTCTGTCAAAGTCATAGCACCGGAGTGCCCCACAATTTTCTTGATTGTTGTATCCTGAACACCAGCTTCCGATAACATGGAAATACAGGTATGCCGGGTACAATGTGGTGTACGGTCAATTCCAATCTGTTCCACAAGAGGAGTCCAATAGCTGTCATAGTAATTGCGATAAAGAAATCTTTTGCCATCCTCTGTATGAAGAAGATATTCGCAATCAGGACAAGAATTATACCAGTCTTTATAGTAAGGCAGGAGCTTATCAGCAATCGGAACTTTTCGGATTCCGTTTTCTGTTTTGCTGTCAATTACATCAAAATACTGTTCTTCCAAATGCACATTTTCTTTCTTCAAATCAAGAAATTCGGAGATACGTGTGCCATTATAGAGCAGCATGAGGATGATCTGATAGTATTTGTCCTCTTTCATTGTCCAGACTTTTGCAACTTCTTCTTTTGTGAATTTTGTACGTGTATGCTTGTTTGGATTGCGGTCTTTGTACTGGGCGATTTCAACAAAAGTAGAATAATCTTTGTTGCAGATGTCATTCTTCAATGCAAATTCATATAACTGGTTGAACAGGATTTTGATTTTCTTCAATGTGGGAAAATTCTTTCCGCAGGTGTCAATAACCTGTTGTAAGTCTGCCAGTTTTAAATCCTTGAAAACTCGGTTGTAAAGGATGCCACATGTTTTGTAAGATGCCTTGTATCCTTTGATATTGCTTTCGGATACCGTAGGAAATTTTTTCTTAGACCATTCCTCATACACTTCATCAAAAGTCATTTTGGCTGCCTTCGTATCATAAGGATTACGATTATAATCAGCCAGCATTTGCAATCCCTCTGTTTTTGTGGCGGCATATCCAATAATGATATATTCATTTACTTTCTTTTCTTTGACTGGATCAATGCGATAGCCTGTGGTTTTACGAACCATCCAAGGTTTTCTTCTTTTTCCAGATAGTTTTACTACACTTCCGTAGCCGTTCGGTAATTTCATATTAAAAAATCCTCCTTTAAAATTAGGACTCTTTTTTACCGTACCGTTCGTTCATGATTTTTTGAAATCTTCGTATTCGTTCTTCGTTTGAGATTTCTTCTGTTTCTTTTTCAGTCAGTTTTGCATTTGCGTAATATGCAAGTGTTTTATCCTGCCACTTCTGATAAGATTCAAGACTTGTCTGATAGTCCTTGACTTCATTTCGTTTATCCTCAAATTCTTCCAAGAATAGACAGAGATCCTGATTTAATCCCGTAGAAACATCTTTGCCATTAAAAGTAATAGCACATTTCCATCCATCATAATGTGGCGGGCGTTTGACTTCGATATTGAAGCCAAGTTCCTTTATCTTATCTAACTGAAATAAGAAATTCATAATATCAGAAAGATTTTCTAAAGGTTTTCTCTCGGCATCATACCCTATAAGATATGTGGATTCGCAGTCTAAAACTTTTGCGATTTCATTGAGCATAGCAATGGAAACTTCGATTTCTCCGCTTTCATATTTTTGGATTGTGCGAAGCGATTTCCCTAACAAATTTGCAAGCTCTGTTTGGTTGATACCTTTTTCTTTTCGAGCAGTACGGATTCTAAGTCCGATTTGATTGTTATGTAACTTCTCATTACTCATCATTATTCACCTCACGCTTATCATATCATAGAAAAATACGAATTACAAGTGCATATTTATATAAAATAGTATTGATATGTGCAGAATAAGTGCATATAATGAAAATACGCATTAAAAGTGCATATTAAAAAAGAAAGGAGAAATAAAATGAAGATAAACGTATTTAAAATGCAGATTTTGATGGGAGAAAGAGGATTAACAATTAATAAATTGGCTGAGTTAAGTGGAGTGTCAAGGCAGACGATTTCCTGCATTATATCAGGAAAGAGCTGTACACCGCAGGTGGCATATAAAATTGCTACAGCTTTAGATCAAGAACTTAGTCAGATTGTAAAGGAGGATGTGGAAAATGGATAAAAGATTATATGTAGAATTGCCGCCATTTACGGGAAGAAATGTGCCGATTACGGAAATTGCAAAAGCAATCGGAAAAGATGCTCATTACGTTCGTATCGGAATACAGCAGGGAATTTTGAAATTTGGAGTGGCAATGAAGATGGGCGATTCCAATGAATTCAGTTATTACTGTTCTGATCGTAAAGTATGGGAGGAAACTGGATATTTCAATGGAGAGGCAAAAAAGCAGGGAAAAGAAAAAGCCCTTGCGTAACACAAGGACAACTTCTCAGAGCTTTTGATAACTCTATCTCGCAAATTCAGTATATCAAAGGCTCTGAGAGAATACAACGAAAATTTTAAAGGAGTCGAATTGAATATTTTTCAAGTAGTAAAAGAAAACGTAACTGCAAGGCAGGCTGCCGAGCAGTACGGATTGAAAGTCAATAAAAACGGGATGGTCTGTTGCCCCTTTCATGATGATGGGCATCCCAGTATGAAAGTAGACAAAGGATTTTGCTGTTTTGCCTGTGGTACGAAAGGGGATGTAATCACATTTGTGGCAGATTTCTTTCATCTTACACCATTGGAAGCTGCAAAGAAACTGGCAGAGGATTTTCGGATACCGATTTTTACGGATAGTTCAAAGAAAAGAAATACTGGTAAAGAGAAGGAAAAACCGAAAAGAACATTGTACCAGACCGAAAAGAAATTTGAAGAATGGGAACGGGAAAGTATCCGCATTTTATCAGATTATCTTCATTTGCTGGAAGAATGGAAAATAAGATATGCACCAAAAACACCAGAGGAAGAATGGAAAGCAGAATTTATAGAAGCCTGTCAGCAGACAGAAAAGATAAATTACTATCTGGATTTACTGGTGTTTGGAGAGTTACAGGACAGAATTGAATTTTTGCTGGATAGTGGGAAGGATGTGAAAAGAATTGAAGAACGAATGGAAGAATATAGACGAAACAACAAGGAACAGACTGGAAGAAGCATTGGATCAGAGGGAAATGAACTCTAAGCCGTACTCTCAGGAATGGTTTGAGGATGGGCAGATTGATGAAGTAGCATTTTGTGAAAATTTCCTGCAAAGAATGCCATTGAAGTGTATCAACGGTATCTTTTTCAGTTACGATGGAATGCTGCCGGACAGCGAAGTAGAAAAAGAAATTTATAGAATGGTAAAACCGGTTCTTACGAAAGGAATTTCCAAGAAAGTAAAACAGCTTTCGGAGGTTCTAAAACTGGAAGCCTATTCAGAGGAACTTCCGGTGCAGATGGATCGCATTCATGTGAATAACGGGACTTATTTTCTGAATGGAGATTTCACAGAGAAGAAAGAGTTCTGTCTGAACCGCTTGCCTATAAATTATGAAATGAAAGAAGCAAAGCCGGAACGGTGGCTGAAATTTCTTTCAGAACTGTTGGAGGAAGATGATATTCCTACCTTGCAGGAATATATGGGATATTGTTTAATCCCATCCAACAAGGCACAGAAGTTATTGATTATCTTAGGAAAAGGTGGGGAGGGGAAATCCCGCATTGGTTTGGTTATGAGAAAAATTCTCGGAACGAATATGAATGTAAGCAATATTCAAAAGGTAGAGCATAACCGTTTTGCAAGGGCAGATTTGGAATACCGACTTTTGATGGTGGATGATGATATGAAACTGGAAGCATTGAAAGACACCAACTATATTAAAAGCATAGTCACTTTGGAGGATAAGATGGATTTGGAAAGGAAGTCAAAGCAGAGCGTACAGGGGAATTTATATGTCAGATTTCTTTGCTTTGGAAACGGAAGTCTGAGTGCTTTACATGACCGTTCCTATGGATTTTATCGCAGACAGATTATCCTTACGGTCAAAGATGTGCCGCCGGACAGAGTAGATGATCCCTATCTGATTGAGAAACTGCAAAGAGAAGCAGACGATATTTTTCTCTGGTGTTTGGAGGGATTGAAACGATTACTGAAAAATAAATACCGCTTTACCATCAGCGAACGTGCAAAGAAAAATCTACACGAAGCTATGGAATCCGGGAATAACATTATCGCTTTTATGCAGTCATCTGGGTATATCCGATTGGAAGAAAATACAACAGCGACTTCCAAGAATCTTTATCAAGCATACTGCCGTTGGTGTGAGGATAATACGGAAAAACCTATGAGTGCAAAAAGTTTTTCGGGGTACTTAAAAGAAAATGAAAAGAAATATCACATTCATTATTCTACGAATATTCCCTCAGACAATGGGAAAAATGCCAGAGGATTTCAGGGAATCCATACGCAGATACGCATAGACAACTATCGTTGATGCAGATGAGATACAGATAAAAAGAATTTTCCAAAGAAGCGTATATGCGTATATCTTTAGGAAAATCAAGGGATTACAGGTTTCTGAAAAGTGTGGAAAATACGTTTATACGCTTATACGTGTAATTTTTGAATTTATTATATTTTTTAGCAGAAGGGAGTGGTGCAGAAGTTAAAGCAACCCAGATATGGGCAAATCAAAAGGGCGGATACGCCTATAAATGAAATCGTAAGTCTGAGCAATAATCAGATTATGTAATACAAAAACAGCCCTCGGCGATTGAGAGCGAAATACACCCATCGCACAAACTTCGTTTATGCTCTGTGTATTTCGCCCTGCCGGGAGCTATGCTGCCGATAGGCAGATAAGTTCGTAAACAGGTGCCTACGCACCTACTCACAATAAAGCCGGCGAGAGCCGAGGAAGGAGGATGCTTATAGGTAGACATTCATTTATCAGACAAAGCAAGCTGTCCGATGTGGCAGGAAGGATTGATTATATCTCCAATCCGAAACGACAGGAATATCTCTATGCGACCTATCAGACAGAAGGAGTAACACCGGAGTTTTGGAAAAATCTTGCAAGAGAAAATCAGTTGGATTTTAAGGCGAGTGGATCGGTAGGGAAATGTATTGAAGGGCGTGAGTTTATCATTGCACTTCCTGAAAGTTTTGTTCAGTACAGGGCAGATGATGTGGTAAGGCTTTTTACGGAGAGTTTTCATAAAAGATATGGTGTGGAATGCAGTGCTGCCCTTCATCACAACAAGGCAAAGACGAATTATCATATTCATCTGGTATTCAGTGAACGGAAAATGTTGGAACAGCCTGAAGTAAAGATTGCCACCCGAAATATGTTTTATGATGAACAGGGAAAGCATAGACGCACAAAGAAAGAGATTTTAGACGAGCAGGGAAATATCCGAGCAGGGTGCAGCATTATCCCCAAAGGGGAAGTATATGACAGTCATATCTTCACAAAAAAAGAGGAATGGTTTAAGAACAAAGCCTTTACCAAAGAAGTCAAGGAACTGTTTACCGATACGATCAACCGATATGTAAAAGAGGAATCAGAAAAACTCTCTGTATTCCAACAGGGCGGCGTATATCTGGCAACCAAGAAAATAGGAAAGAACAACCCAAAAGCAGAGGAGATAAAGGCAGACAATGCGGCAAGGCAGGAATGGAATCGGACAGTTGATGTGGCATTAGTCGAGGGTGTTCCTGAAGAAGATATTTTGAAAATCAAGCAGGAAAAAATCACAGATGAAACGCTGCAATCTATCAGGACACACGGTTGGCTGCCGGATATGTTTCGACAGATTATCCGAGGGGCAAAAGACTTTTTACAGGAAGTGATTTTCAAATTTAAACTGCCGCCTAAACCGGTACCAAAGATTGATTTGCAAGAGTGGAAAGATATGCAGAAGGTCATGTATGACTTGCAGGGACAGTCAAGGGAGATAAAACGCACACAGCAGGATATTTCTTCTTTGAAAAAGCAACTGTCAGAACTGCGAGGATTCTTTAAAGGCAAAGAACGAAAATCTCTGGAAGGGAAAATTGAACTGTTAGAGGATTTGGAAAAGCGTCTGCACAAGAGTATGGAGCAGATCGTAAAACGTGAAGGTTATCCTAATGTGCAAGCCTTTCAGAAGGTTTATAACAAGGCAGAAGAATTGATTATAGAATACAACGAAGAACTAAGGGCATGGAAAAATCAGACAAAACAGAAGAAAGAGAAACCGTTAGAACAACCGAAAAAAGCAAGCGTATTGGAAAAGCTGCACCGCTATCAGCAGGAAGGCAGACAGCAGCCGAAACGGTCAGTCAAGAAAAAATCTATGGATAGAGAACGATAAGAAAGTTTCCTGTATACTTTAAATAGGTCAAGGGATTGATACAAAAAATATCTCAAGTAAATTTAGATTATTACTGACTGGATTAATATAGCAATTATTGATTATTTGCTATATTAATCCAGTGCGTTGTATGCAGAGATGAGTGTTCTGAAGGCTTCGGCAGACATGTATAGGATATAATTTATTAATAATTGTAAGAAAATTAGATGGGATTTTGAGTGTGTTTTGTGATAAATGAAAAAATATTTGAATTTTACATTTTTTTAAAATGAGTATGCAAATACTTTTTACAAATTATTGATATAATGAAGTTGCTATACTAAGGAGGTGTTAATAGCATGAAAAAGAAGATGGCTAAATTATTAATCTCAGGATTGGTGGTGGCATCTATTTGCAATCCATTGTTGAGTATGGAGACAGTATTCGCAGAGAGTGTAGTAGATCCGGCTCCCAGTATTACTCCAGTAAATGCAAATGGAAAAAAAGTGTTATTTGATAATACTCATGCGCAAACAGCAGGTGCGGCTGATTGGGTAATTGATGGCGGATTTTCTGATTATGCACAGGGGTTAGCGGACGAAGGTTATTTTGTCCAGGAATTGAGAAAAGAGACTCCGATTACATATGAGGATTTAGTAGGGTATGATTCGTTTATAATTCCAGAAGCAAATATCCCATTTAAAGTAGAAGAGCAGGACGCGATTGAACAGTATGTAAATAACGGAGGCAGTGTTTTCTTTATTGCGGATCATTATAATGCGGATCGTAATAAAAATCGTTGGGATGCATCTGAAGTATTTAACGGATATAGACGTGGAGCTTACGAAGACCCTTCCGCTGGTATGAGTGCCGATGAAAGAAATTCAGAAGCAATGCAGAATGTCCAAAGTAGAGATTGGCTTGTAGAAACTTTTGGAGTACGTTTTCGCTACAATGCAATAGGGGATATAAATGCAACAGAAATCGTTCCTTCATCAGATTGCTTTGGTATTACAGAAAATGTAGAGTCTGTTGCTATGCACGCCGGTTCTACCATAGCAATCCTTAATCCGGAAGTGGCAAAGGGAATTGTTTATTTGCCAGAAGGATTAGATAATTCGGATAAATGGGGTTCATCAGTGGATCAAGGAGTGTATGAAGGTGGCGGGATTGAAGAAGGTGCTTATGTAGCTATTGCCAAAAAAGGGCAAGGAAAAGCAGCTTTTATTGGAGATTCTTCTGCCGTAGAAGATGCAACACCGAAATATAAAAATGAGGAAACCGGTAAAAGTAAAAAAACATATGACGGTTACAAGGAACAAGATGACGCAACGTTACTACTGCAATTAACAGAGTGGCTGACAGAGCAAGAAAATTATACAAACTTTTCAGAAACAGATATTCCCTTAGATGAAGCAACAAGTAGCTTAGATTTTGAAATACCAGAAAATTCAACAGAGCCACAGGAAGAACCGTGGGCAACACCAGCGGCAAATTATAAATGGTATGATTCATCTAGTTTTGCAGTAGGCTCGTATGGTTACGATGGCGAAGAAACTAATCCTCCAGTAGAAGATGAGGGATATTACTTATGTGTTCCAGATAAAATTGTTGCAGCGCAAGAACTTCCATTGACAATACGATTGACTGGCATGAAGCCTAATTCTAAAATTGAGAATTTAAAAGTGGGAGCATACATTACCGGAGGAGAACAGGTTGGAGAATTTAGGGAGTTATCTTCGGAATGGACAGGCAATTATGAATATAGCGATGAGTTTTCGGTAGAGACAGATGATAATGGAAATGCGGTTAAGAATCTTGTCTTTAAGTTAAAAGATGGAATAACCGCAGAGTTTAATTTGAGAATTAAACAGGGATCGAAGAATATTTTAACTCAAACCTGCGAAGCAACAGAGGAAAATACCGATGATTATCCAGAAATCGGCACACCAGTATATTCCATAATAAAACCGACAGATATAAAAAATGATACGGTAATGGCACTAACAATACAGATTAATAATCTTAATCCAGGAGAAACTTTATCTAATCTTCGTATTGGAGCATATCTGGCAGGCGGACAGCAGATAGGCGAATTTATAGAACCTGATTCGGAATGGACAGGAAATTACGGATATAGTGATTATTATTCTTTGACAGCGGATGAAAATGGAAAGATTACAAAGACGCTTCTGTTTAAGATTGATGCTTCGGTCAGTGGAAGTGCCAATATCCGTTTACAATGTGGTAAAGATAACGTGTTTACAGAAGCAATAACGATTGCTGAGTAATAATATAAGAAAAGGAGAAACAAAATTATGAAAAAACGCATGATGTGTTTAATGGCTACCTGTTTACTTGGAGTATCTCTTTTGGCTGGATGTGGAAATTCATCTGACGCAGAAAGCAAGGATTCAACGTCTCAGAGTCAGACAAGTGGAGAGGAAGGAAATAAGACAATAGAAAAGTTAAATGTTGCATTTGTTCCCTCTAAAGACCCCGATGAAATTATTACAGCGACAGAACCTTTAAAGGATATGCTGAAAACAGAACTTGCAAAAGAGGGGTATGATGTAGGAGAAGTCGATATTACAGTAGGAACCAGCTATGAGGCAGTGGGAGAAGCACTTTCAGCAGGAACGGCTGATGTAGGACTGATACCAGGGGGCACTTATGTATTGTACGATGACGGCTGTGATGTTCTTCTGACTGCGACTAGAGATGGTCTGAATAAGGATTCGGATAATGCAAAAGACTGGAATGATGGAAAGCCTACGGAAAAGACGGCGGAGCAGGCGGTTTCTTACAGAGCTTTGATTATTGCAGGACCATCTGAAAAAGGACAGGAACTTGCAGAAAAAGTAAATAAGGGCGAAGAACTCACATGGGATGACCTTAACAGTGCAAACTGGAGTGTTATGAACTCTACATCTCCAGCTGGGTATATTTATCCGGCATTATGGCTACAGGACAACTATGGGAAGGGTATCACAGATTTAGAGCATACTGTTCAGTCTGATTCATATGGAAGCGCTATGGCGAGACTAGCATCAGGACAAATTGATATTGTTCTTGCCTATGCGGACGTAAGAAATGATTATGTAGATCAGTGGAATAGTGAATATGGAAGAAGTGGGTCGATTTGGGACACAACAGAGACAAATGTGATTGGCGTTACACCGGCAATCTATAATGATACAGTCAGTGTCAGCAAGAATTCTTCTATTATGACTGATGATTTTAAAGAGGCACTTTCCAACGCATTTATTAATATCGGGAATACAGAGGAGGGAAAAGAAGTAATTGCAATCTACAGCCATACAGGCTATAAGCCGGCTCAATCTTCCGATTATGATAATGAGAGAGAAGCGCAGAAATTGATTCAGGAATTAAATGCTCAGTAGGTCACACTGATATGCAGGCGGGGAGCAGTCCCCGCCTTTATTTAAGTTCATACAGAAAGGATAAAAAATGATAAAATTTGAACATGTTTCCAAAGTATACCCTAACGGAGTGAAAGGTTTGGATAATGTAAATTTGCAAATTGAACAAGGGGAGTTTGTAGCAATTATAGGACTTTCCGGTGCCGGAAAATCTACGTTAATTCGGACGATTAACCGAATGATAGATATTACAGATGGAAGTTTGGAAGTGGACGGAACGAATGTAAGTAACCTGAAAGGGAAAACACTAAGAAGATTTAGAAGGAAAATAGGAATGATTTTTCAATCTTTTAATCTTGTTACGCGGACTACTGTAATTAAAAATGTATTGACAGCGAAAGTGCCGGAGATGCCGTTTTTAAGAGTACTGTTTGGAATCTATAATAAGGAAGAAAGAATTCAGGCATTGGAAGCCCTTGATAAAGTAGGGATTTTGGAAAAGGCATATATCAGAGCAGACCAATTATCAGGCGGGCAACAGCAAAGGGTGGCATTAGCAAGAACGATTGCGCAGAATCCACAAATTATATTGGCAGATGAGCCTGTAGCTGCGCTAGATCCTGTAACAGCAAAAAAAGTTATGGATGATTTTAAGAAAATCAATAAGGAAATGAATATCACTATTTTAGTAAATATTCATCATGTTGAGTTGGCATTAGAATATGCGGATCGAATTATAGGAATACGAGCAGGTAAAATTATTTATGATGGAAAATCAGAAGAAGTCACAGAGGAAATATTAAACGAGATTTACAAAGGAAAGGCGGGAGAGGTGGCATGAAATTCTATCATAAAATTTTCCCACCGAAAGTCATACAGCTTGAAAATGGAAAGAGCATCCAGGAAGTTCGTTCAAGGACACCAATCATTTTGTTTGTACTTCTGGTGGCAATTCTTGTTTCTGCTAAAATAACCGGTTTTAACTTATCAACACTGATTTCACGAGGAGAACAGTTTTTTGTTATCATAGGTCAGATGTTTCCACCGAAATGGGATTACGTTCAACAAATTTGGGGACCTCTTTTTGATACGATTAAAATGTCACTTTTGGGTTCCGTAATTGGCTCAATCGTTGTAATTCCTTTTGCGATTATTGCTTCCAGTAATATTGTAAAAAACAGAATAGTTATTTTCATTACGAGACTTTTTTTGAGTATTGCTCGGACACTTCCTACATTAGTTACAGCGTTAATTGCAACGTATATGTTTGGACTGGGTACATTGGCAGGAACATGTGCAATTGCAGTATTTACTTTCGCATATGTGGGAAAACAGCTTTATGAACTGATTGAAACAGTGGATATGGGGGCGTATGAAGCGGCAGAAGCACTTGGAGCAGGTAAGCCAAGGTGTTTTCTTAATTCGATTGTTCCCCAGGTTCTTCCGGCATATTTATCTAATTGTTTATTCTGTTTTGAAGGGAATGTCAGATATGCGTCTATTTTAGGATATGTAGGCGCAGGTGGTCTGGGATTGATTCTAAACGAGAAAATAGGATGGCGGGAATACAGTAGTGTGGGAATGATATTAATCGTTCTGTTTCTGACAGTTGTGGTGATCGAAGCATTGAGCCATTATCTGAGAACAAAGCTGACATAGGAGGCTGTATATGATGAATGAAAGAATTTTAAGAGAATATGAACGGGCTCCGAAGCGTTGGGCATGGAATTTTTTGGCAGCGATAATTTGTGTCATGTTAATTGCTTGGTCAGGTACCACGATTGAGCTTAGTAATGTAACACATAATGGATTAAAAATTGCCGGAAATATTTTAGGAGGGATTCTGCATCCGGATACGGAATTGTTGTTTAATTTTACAACAACAGGGATTGCATATTTGCTTCTTGAAACAGTGTGCATTGCTTTTTTAGGAACGATTGTCGGAGCAATTCTGGCGATTCCTTTGGCATTTATTTCAGCAACGAATATTGTGCCGAAACCAATCAGTCTGATTGGGAGGGTGATAATCATGGCAATAAGAACGGTTCCGCCGTTAGTCTATGGATTGATGTTTATCAGGGTAACTGGTCCGGGGGCTTTTACCGGATTATTAACGATGTCGTTATGCTCGATTGGTATGGTATCAAAATTGTATATTGAAGCGATTGAAGATTTAGATACGAAGATACTGGAATCTTTGGATGCATGTGGTTGTACATTATTTCAGAAAATACGATATGGGATTTTGCCGCAGCTGTTTCCGGATTTTATGTCTACTATTATATATCGTTTTGATATGAATTTAAGAGATGCAACTATACTTGGAATGGTAGGGGCTGGTGGAATCGGCTCGCCATTGATATTTGCAATGAATTCTTACCGTTGGAATGAAGTTGGAGCAATTCTGACAGGGTTGATTATTTTAGTATTAGTGGTTGAGTTTTTTTCTACTAAAATAAGAGTGAAGCTGGCGAGGGGATAAAATTGGAACAGATTAGAATTATATTTACATCAGATATTCATGGATATTTTTATCCGACAGATTATAGAGAAAAGCTAAAAAAATCGAAAGGTCTGCTCCATATCGCTCAGTCTTTTCATAAAGATGGGAATACTTTAATATTGGACGGAGGGGATATTTTACAGGGTTCTCCTTTTTCTTATTATAGTCAGATGAAAAGAATGCCTCAAATTGCCGCAGAGCTAATGAATATAGTTGGGTATGATGCTGTGACCATTGGAAATCATGACTTTAATTATGGAAGTCAATATCTGCGGAATTATCTGGAGCAGTTAAATGCAGTCTGTATATGTGAAAACTGTACAGAGAAAAAGACAGGAAAGTCGTTGTTCCCGTGGAAAATTTTTCAGATGGAGAATGGAATACGAGTAGGAATTGTCGGAGTTGTGACAGACTTTGTTAATCTGTGGGAAAAAGCGGAAAATCTGGAACAGATAAAAATAGAAAATGCATACGAATGTGTTGCAAAAGTATATGAGGAGATTAAGGAGAAGGCTAATCTCACAGTGTGTCTTTATCATGGCGGTATGGAATGTGATATAGATACCGAAGAAATATTGGAAAAAACAGGAGAAAATGAGGGATATAAAATCTGTAAAAAACTTGGTTTTGATCTTCTACTTACCGGACATCAACATATGCCAATAGCTGGGCGTAACATTCAGGGAACTTATGTGGTGCAAAATGCGTGCAATGCGGACACATATCATGAGATACAGATTACATTTACTCCTAATATCGAGATTCAGTCAAAAATGATTTCAGCATCAGAGCTACCGCTAAGAGATATGGAGTTACCATTTCAGAAAATAGAAACTGACGTACAAAATTGGCTGGATAGCGTTGTAGGAAGTGTACCGCAAGCGTTATATCCAGAGGAACATTTGCAGATGGCTCTACACGGCTCTAAATTAGCGGATTTTATCAATGAGGTGCAGTTGGCCTATACAGGAGCCGACATATCATGTACCAGTTTAGCAAATCAGGTATCCGGATTGCCAGAAAAAGTAACGGTAAGAGATGTGCTACTGACCTATCCTTTTGCGAATACATTGGTGGTATTGGAAATTACGGGCGAATGTTTAAAGAAGGCTTTGGAACGAACAGCAGAGTATTTTACAGTAAAGGATGGAAGTATACAGATTTCTGAAAGCTTTTTGAAGCCTAAAGTGGAGCATTACAACTTTGATTTTTATAAGGGTGTAACATATCGAATAGATTATAATAAGCCGATGGGAAATCGTATATCAGAAGTTCGAGTTCAGAAACAGTTAATAAGTCCAGAGAAAGTATATCACATTTGCATGAATAACTATCGGGCAAGTGGAGCAGGAGGATATGAAATATACACCCATTGTAAAATTGTAAGGCAATATGGAAAAGATATGTTTGAAGTGCTTTTGGAATATATTAGTAAAAATATGAGAAAATAATAAAAATAGTGTTGTATAACTCTTGGATTTCTATTTTTATGTTGTCTAAAATAGGCTTAGAGTGATTTGCTGAAGTATTATTATAACGTAGTAGCGCTAAAAATAATATACAGTGTAAATGCGTGATGGATAATACAAGATATATGAATTGAATAAAACCAAACGAAAATGGAAAAAAATGGTAATTTGGAGTGAATATCATTTAGAAGAATTAGTATCTGCTTAATTAAGCAAATATTAGCCTGAACTTATTTATTTTACTGTGCTTCTTTCGTGAAAATTGTATAATAAAGTGCACGGTTTTAAAAAGAATATTTTTTTGTGCATTTTTATTAGAAAGTACCATTCAAAGAGTGAAAACCAAAGTATAAACAGATTTGAATTTGAGAAAGAAAGTGTGTGGGATTTTTAGGCTATCAAAAAGATGAAATCCGAGAATATAACGACAAAAGATGTTGCGGTCTGTGGTTTATTATTATTGGTGTAACAATACTACTTTTAAGATTTACTTTCCACGGTTTTTTGTTAAAGAAAATAGAAAAATCGCTATGCCACAGCCTTGATAGGTCATCGTGCAGCGATTTTGTTCAATTACAGTTTGTAGAGGAGAGGGATAAAAGTATTTTAATTAGTGGAGAATTTACTGTTGCTTTTCTAAGCAAAACCGCTTATAATGTGAGTCGGAATATATTGCTATTATCCACAGTTACCGAGCGAGTGTTATCAATGCCGATAACAAAATGATAACATTAGCCCGTATAGGTAGGATAATATGGATAAATCAAATAATCAAAAGAAATAGGAACATGACAACAAACAATATCTAAACAAAATTGATTAGTAATTGTCGAGTTTGAGTAGCTTGAAAAATTGCGGAAAAGCCCATAAATAAAGGCTTTGCGGGGTGTCGAAAAGACCAAATGGAGTGCAAATGGAGTTTAAAAAATATTTTTTTCTCTTGTTTATATTCCAGATTCACCTGCAAATTTCGTGAAATCAGTTATTCTCATAAAATAAAATTAGAGTAAATATGAAGAACAGTTTGTTTTGATTGAAGTGATTTTCGTCAAGGCAGACTGTTTTTTTGTTGCCTGCATTTAGAAAAAAGATACCAAAGAAAGGTTCTTTATTTTCGATGAGTTAAACTCCATGACACAGTAACCACACTGATGGAGAATTAAAAAACAAGAAAATTTGATAAATTTCGGAAAAGGATGTCCGATTTTGCATCTGCCAGTACAGAGTATATGAAGAGATAAATATTCAAAACGAGAAAGCTCTGGAAGAAAAGAGACGGATGGAACAAATGCAGAAGGGAAGTTGATAATTAAACAAGGGCTCAATTGTAAACATGAACCAGTAATGCTATAATTATAGTGAGAACAGGAGGATGCATATTATGGAAGATTTTTACGTATTACAACTGTTAAAACCAAAGTTTAAAGATTTTTATTTATGTTTCTGTGGATTTGCAGAATGTGAACCATTACATAGCTACGGACCGGCCGCAAGACCCAATTATATTTTGCATTATGTAATGAAGGGCAAAGGTATCTATCAGGTAGGTGAAACGAAGTATCAGCTGAAAGAAGGACAGGCCTTTCTGATCGAGCCGGAAAGCCTTACCTTTTATCAGGCAGATAAAACGGACCCATGGGTCTTACCTTTGGGTAGGATTTGGTGGTACGGAAGCACAGAGATTTGTCAGAGATCTTGGACTGAACAGTCGTCAGCTTACGTGCGAATGTGAATATGGAAAAGAGCTGAAAGAAATTGTATTTGAAATGCTTCGGCATACGTACTCAACTGCGGAAAATATATACTATCTTCAAGGAAAATTGTATCAGTTTTTCTCCGTGCTGGCTCGCGGGATTGAAATTCAGCAATATGCGGATGATACGAAAGAAAGTATACATGTACAGGAAGCAATTGCCTATATAAAGAATTACTATTCACAGAAAATCACAGTAGAAGATATAGCAAATCATCTTGCACTTAATCGAAGTTATTTATATACAATATTTAAGAACAGTCTTGGAATCTCGCCAAAAGATTTTTTGACGGAATTTCGAATTTCCAGAGGAAAGGAGCAGCTCACACTTACAGATCTGTCTGTGGAGGAGATTGCAGTTTCCTGTGGCTATCGTAATTCCCTTGCTTTCGGTAAAGTATTTAAGCAGAAAATGGGAATAACGCCGACCCAATATCGTAACGACAACAGAAAGGATGTCCGAGAACGATTGATCCGTGTACAAAATGAACTGAAAGAATATCAGAAGCATAAAACAATTTATGTGGGAGACATCGAAAAAGAATAGACGGAATGTTGAAAAAGGCATCCAATACCTAACATTTAGGATATAACTCTTAACAAAAAGGTATAACGGATGTCTTTTTTTATACGCTATACTTGTATCAACGAACATAAGGAACAAGTGCACAAGTTTCTTCGCTCAGATAACAAATAATCAAAGGAGTATTAGAGGAGGAGACTCATGGGAAATCAAAAGGAAACTCAGAAAAATCCGCAATATAAATATGCGTCTACAAGAGAAAAATTGTGCTTTGGAATTGGGGCGATCGGTAAAGATGCGATTTGTAATTTAGTAGGAGCATTTTTAATGCTTTATTTTACAGATACTTTGTATCTGGCACCGGCATTTGTCGGCGTACTGTTTTTTGTAGCAAGAATATGGGATGCGATCAATGACCCGATGATGGGAATGATCGTTGACAATACACATACACGTTTTGGTAAATTCAGAATCTGGATTGTAATCGGAACATTAGTAAACTCAGTTGTATTTGTTTTGTTATTCCACAGCTTTAACCTGTCAGGAACAGCATTGTACGTATATGTATCTGTTATGTACATCTTATATGGAATGACTTATACGATCATGGATGTCCCTTACTGGTCATGGCTTCCGAACTTGACAAATGACCCGCACGAACGTGAGAAAGTATCTATAATTCCAAGATTTTTTGCAAGTCTTGCAGGATTTTCAGTAGCAACATTTGGACTTTACATTATCAATTATCTGAACAAAGCTGCAGGCGAGAGTAATCTCTATGCAGAAAATGGATATACAATTTTCGCAATTATTATCGCAGTTATTTTCATTGTTACAATCGGTATTACTGTATTCAATGTAAAAGAGGAATCAACAGTAGGTGTATCAGCAGAAAAGACAAGTCTGAAACAGGCGTTTCATGTAATTGTAAAAAATGATCAGCTGCTTGCATTCATCGGATTGCTTTTGACATTTAACCTTTGTACACAGATCGCAAAAAGCTTTGCTGTATACTATTTCAAATGTGTATGCCACGATGAATATCTGTATTCTATCTTTGGATTTGCGATCATTGCCGAGATGGTAGGACTTTTATGTTTCCCGAAAATCGCAGCAAAAATCAGCCGTGAAAAAGTATACGCATTTGCATGTGGACTTCCAATTGTTGGATTTGCACTGCTCGGTGTAGCAGGATATGTAGCACCACAGAGTAAAGCGTTAGTTGTTGTATGCTGTGCACTGCTTTTCTTCGGATCAGGTCTTTCACTTGGAGTAACAACATGCTGCATGGCAGATGTTATCGACTATGGAGAAGTGAAATTTGGTGTACGAAATGAAAGCGTAACATGCTCAGCACAGACATTCCTTATGAAGGCAGCTATGGCAGCAGCAGGTGGATTAACAGGAATTGGTCTTCAGATTGTAGGATACAATGCAAAAGCAGCAGCGCAGAGTGCAGCGACCGTTATGGGTATTCGCGTGTTAATGCTTGTAATTCCAATCATTCTTGCATTTGCAAGCTTAGGTATTTACAAAAAATACTACACTTTAAAAGGTGAAAAGATGGAAGAAATCACAAGAAAAGTAAATGAAATGCATGTGAAAAAACAGACAGCTTAAGAGACAACAATTCAATTGTAAAAGGGGTAGTATATGAGACAGATTATTTTTCACGAAGAAACAAAAACTTTTCATTTATACAATGGAAAAATTAGTTATATCTTATGTGTATTAGAAAATGGACATCTGGGACAATTATATTTTGGAAAACGACTTCATGATAAAGCAGATTTTTCTTATCTGGTTGAGAAATGTGAACGCCCAATGACATCGTATATATATGAGTGGGATCGTACTTTTTCATTGGAACATGTCCGACAGGAATATCCGGTTTACGGTACGACAGATTACAGACATCCGGCAATTGAATTGTTGCAGGAAAACGGCAGCAGGATCAGTGAGTTCCAATATGACAGTTATGAGATTATTGATGGAAAATCAAAACTCTCCGGATTGCCGGCAACTTATACAGAGTCTGAGGGGGAAGCGCAGACATTGCGCATCTTCCTGAAAGACGCTCTGACCGGTGCGAAACTGGCACTATTATATACCATTTTTGATGAATACAGTGCAATTGCAAGAAGTGCGTATATTGAAAATACAGGTGAGAAAAATCTACATGTGTTAAATATGATGAGTTTAAGCCTGGATCTTCCGGATAAGGATTATGAATGGATGCAGTTGTCCGGTGCATGGTCTAGAGAGCGCTATATAAAAAATCGAACATTGGAGCAGGGCATAACAGCTATTGACAGTATGCGTGGTAATTCTTCTCACGAACACAATCCGTTCCTTGCTTTAAAACGTCACAACACAGATGAAAATGCAGGAGAAGCAATCGGAGTAAGTCTTGTATACAGTGGAAATTTCCGTATGCAGGCAGAAGTAGATACACACGATGTGACACGAATTACAGCCGGGATCAATCCGGAAGGATTCGATTGGAAATTAGAACCGGGAGAAAGTTTTCAGACACCGGAAGCCGTTCTGGTTTACAGTGAAAATGGATTAAATGGCATGAGCCAGACATTCCAGAAGTTGTATGCAAAGAGACTTGCAAGAGGGTACTGGCGCGATAAAGCAAGACCAATCTTAAATAACAACTGGGGAGCAACGTATTTTGACTTTACAGAAGATCGTCTTGTAGAGATTGCCGGGAAAGCAAAAGAATGTGGAGTAGAACTGTTTGTCTTAGATGACGGATGGTTTGGCGCAAGAAGAAATGACAGAGCCGGTCTTGGTGACTGGGTGGCAAATGAAGAGCTTCTGCCAAATGGCATCAAAGGCCTGTCAGAAAGAATTGAAGCACTTGGATTAAAATTCGGTCTTTGGTTTGAACCAGAGATGGTAAATAAAGACTCTGATCTTTATCGTGCACATCCAGACTGGATCTTACAGACGCCGGGAAGAAATACATCACACGGCAGATATCAATATGTACTTGATTTCTCAAGAAAAGAAGTAGTAGACCATATTTACGGAATGATGGCAAAGTTATTGTCGGAGTCAAAAATCTCATATATTAAATGGGATATGAACCGAAGCATTACCGAATGCTACAGCAGCAAGCTTCCTGCAGACAGACAAGGAGAAGTGTTCCATCGTTATATTTTAGGTGTGTATGATCTGTATGAGCGCTTGACAAATGAGTTTCCGGAAGTATTATTCGAATCCTGTTCCAGCGGTGGTGGAAGATTTGACCCGGGAATGCTGTACTATGCACCGCAGGGATGGACAAGCGATGATTCGGATGCGGTCGAGCGTCTGAAGATTCAGTATGGAACTTCTATGTGTTACCCGCTTAGCAGTATGGGAAGCCATGTGTCTGTTGTTCCGAATCACCAGGTATTCCGCAATACTCCACTACATACAAGAGCGAACGTAGCATACTTTGGAACTTTTGGATACGAACTGGATCTTAACAAATTGACAGAAGAAGAGATCAAAGAAGTAAAAGAACAGATCGCATTTATGAAAGAATATAGAGAAGTGTTCCAGTTTGG